>ERZ1026882.376-NODE-376-length-27182-cov-5.972942_pt1 | contig 27182 bp, 19 predicted proteins | sample MGYA00380171_ERZ1026882 | MGnify/ENA primary metagenome ERZ1026882 (study PRJEB33269, sample SAMEA4719807) | human gut metagenome | biome: human-associated habitat; feature: organic feature; material: feces | place: Cameroon | collected 2013-10 ...
TTTTTGCTTCGTTTGGGGGGGGGGGATTGGGGATTGCATTGGGCTTTGAAATGATAAAACCTTGAATCTAAGTAAAATTACGTATAGGAATTGTTGCGGGGAATAGTTTTCTTTGCGGAAGTTATTGTTTGATAATCCTTAACCCCCCAAAACTATAAACCATCATTTTTTCAAAACTATTATGGTCGGAGCGCTTGCTGCGACATTGATTCTGGGGGGGGTAGGATGTAAGAAATCCCCATCTGTCGTTGATGTTCCTGTCACTGCCTTCAGTTTGAGTGCGACCAGTCTCGAATTGAAAATCGAGGAAACCAAACAACTGGATGTTTTATTCTTTCCGGAGATGGAATTGAGGACGGAGCCACGATTGATATGTCTAAAGTTAAGACGCATTTTGGGCAGCCTGCAATTTTTATTAGCGCCAACGGTTTTGGTGGCGGTGCTCTTGTTGAGGAGTTTGAGATTATAGTAGAAGATAAGGGTATTGTTAAAGTTGCTGAGATCAATAAATTCCCATCTAGTACGATGGCTTTATGTATCCAATTGCCTCTGGGAACCGGTAGCGGCACTGCCCAAATGACCATCAAAAACACAATGTATGGAGGGCATGGCAGCGTTCTCAATACTTACACCCGCGAATTCACACTCCTCGTCCCGGAAACTACAACGACAGAATAGACATCGCCGTCTCGGCCCTACAATCGGTCTGTTAAAAATGTCTTGTTTGGAAGTTTCAAAAAACCTCGCCATATTTGTTGAAGATTTTGTGGCAAATGGCATAAAATATTCAATATACTTATGAGGATAAATAGAAAAATATACCTTGACCGACTGATTTCAAGAATCGGTAACGGCATGATTAAGGTCGTCACCGGCGTGCGTAGGTCTGGGAAATCATATTTGCTTTTCAATATATTCAGTGACTACCTCAAATTGAGGGGAACTGACGATTCTCACATCATTGCCATCAAGTTGGATGATTGGGAGAACCATGCTCTTTGTGATCCTGACAGTCTTTATTCATATGTGAAGAGTCGTGTTGTAGATAATAAGGAATATTTTCTCCTTCTTGACGAGATACAGTTGGTGCCTCAGTTTGAATTTGTGCTTAACGGCCTGCATAGTCTTCCTTGCGTAGATATTTATGTTACTGGCAGTAATGCAAAATTTCTCTCAAAGGACATTATAACAGAGTTTCGTGGGCGTGGAGACGAAATAAAGATTCGGCCGCTGAGCTTCAGCGAGTATATGTCGGTATATGTAGGCGACAGGTTCACGGCCTTGAACGAGTATATGACTTATGGCGGGCTTCCGCAAATCGTGTCATTTTCTACAGAGGAACAGAAATCGGAATATCTCAAGGGACTTTTTACGGAAACATATCTCAGAGACATTACGGAAAGGTATGGCGTCAGGCAGGACGGGGAATTGGCTGAACTTGTGAATACCATCGCTTCTTCCATCGGCGGTCTGACAAATCCTGCTCGTCTTGCCAATACATTCGAGAGTGTGAAGAATGTCCGTATTTCTCCCAATACTGTCAAATTATATCTTGATTATCTTTGTGACTCCTTCCTTGTGGAGCAGGCGATGCGGTATGACGTCAAGGGAAGAAAATACATCGGCAGCCCGTCCAAGTACTATTTCGTCGATTGTGGACTTAGGAATGCGAGGCTGAATTTCCGGCAGTTGGAGATGACTCACTTGATGGAGAATGTCATCTACAATGAGCTTCGGGTCCGTGGGTTCAATGTGGATGTGGGTTGTGTCGTGTCCAGAGAAACGGATGTTTCTGGAAAGAGGGTTCAGAGGCAGCTGGAAGTCGATTTCGTGTGTAATCAGGGCAGCCGAAGATACTATGTCCAGTCAGCATATCGGCTTGGTTCTGACGATAAGGAGAGACAGGAAAAGTCATCGCTTATCAACATAGGCGACTCCTTTAAGAAAATTATAATAACCGGGGAACCTGGTCTGATTCAGAGAGATGAGTATGGTATCACAACAATTAGCGTGTATGATTTCTTGCTACGGCAGGACTCTCTGGAGTTGTAGGTTTTGCTATTGAAGATTTTGTGGCAAATGACACAAAATCTTCAATAGCAAAATATTAGTCAGAAACATTTGGCGATTTCGTGCGATCGTGTACTGTACCAGACGCGAAAAGCAGACACGAAAACTTTTTAAATTTAACTTCAAAACCTTGAATCTAAGTAAAATTACTTATAGGAATTGTTGCCGTAAATCGTTTTCTTTGCGGGAGTTATTGTTTGATAATCCTTAAAAACCCAAAACTATGAACTATCATTTTTTCAAAACAATTATGGTCGGAGCGTTTGCTGCGGCTATGATTCTGGGGACAGGATGTAAGAAATCCCCATCTGTCGTTGATGTTCCTGTCACTGCCTTCAGTTTGAGTGCGACCAGTCTCGAATTGAAAATCGATGAAACCAAACAACTGGATGTTTTATTCTTTCCGGAGGATGCCAATAAACATCCGAAACTCGTTTGGGAAAGCGATAATGATAAAGTTGCCACAGTGAGTCAGGAAGGTCTTGTTACTGCAGTGGGAGTTGGCGAGGCAGTTGTGACGGCAAGAACAAACGACGGCTCTCTTTCGGAAACTTGTGCGGTTAAAGTCTGGAAATATAAAGACTTGGAATTTTCGGAGGAAACATATAGTATTTGGGGCGGCGCAGAACACCCGACTCGGATTACATTTACTCCGACCCCTTCAACGGCTGTTGCCGAGGATTTCATTTGGAAACTTGAAAGACCGGAACTTCTGGATCTCCAGTTGGACAAAGAGGCTTATGCCCGAGCATTGGCGGGCGGCAAGTGCAAAATGACTGTCACTCCGAAGGACGGTGATGCAAGCCTTTCTAAATCAACGTATATCGTTGCTTACAAGTACAGATTTGCTCTTCACAACCGCCTTCCTGACTATGGTGAACTTTCATTTGTCAATTATGGAATCGCAGATGGTGAAACCATTGATCTCACTAATACCTATGATATGGATAATGGTCACCCGTGCCTTTTTGTCATAACTTTCGGTGATTTTGGATTGGAACCTGACAAAAATTTTGAGATAGCTGTAGAAGATACGGGTGTTGTTGATATTGAGAAACTTAAGATATCTACGGGGAAGTACAGTAATTCCAAAAAATATTTCTATAGGATTACGTTTCCATTGGGGACAAAGAAAGGCACTGCTAAGTTGACTCTCAAAAACACAATGAATGCAGAAGACGGCAGCGTTCTCAATACTTACACCCGCGAATTCACACTCCTCGTCCCGGAAACTACAACGACAGAATAGACATCGCCACCTTGGCCCCACAAATTTTAATCGGCATTTTCGTGGCATTTCAATCGGTGTTTTCGTGATAAGATATTAACCCAATCCCCGGGAAACAGCGATTTTTCCCGGGGATTGGGTTTAATGATTCGATGGAATATACGCAGCATTATAATTCTCCACTGGGTGGAATCACCCTTGCCAGCGACGGCACGTCCCTTATCGGCCTGTGGTTTGATGGACAGGAATATTTTGCCGATGCACTTGAAAAGGAGCACGAGGAGAAAGACCTTCCGGTATTTGTGGAGACCCGCCGATGGCTGGACATCTATTTCAGCGGACGCCAGCCGGATTTCACACCGCCTCTCAGAATGAAAACTACCCCCTTCCGAAAAATGGTATGGGAAATTATGCTTACTATTCCTTTGGGGGAAACTATGACCTACGGAGCAATCGCGGTGCGTATTGCCAAGCAAAAAGGCCTTCGACAGATGTCAGCACGGGCTGTTGGGAGTGCTGTGGGGCATAATTCTATCTCCTTGATTATTCCATGTCATAGGGTTGTCGGCTCAGAAGGAAAGCTTACGGGATATGCCGGAGGGCTTGACAAGAAGGTTAAGTTGCTGGAACTGGAAAAAGCTCAACCAGACCTGCTCTCCTTTAATCCCTAAGGCAGCCGATAGGAACGACATAAACTCCGTCTTTGCGGCGATAGGCATACTTGCCCACGGCAGTGAGTACCATAAGGAATGATGGATGTTTCATCTTATCCGTGTCAATCTTTGCGGCAAGATCTTTAAGATTCTTCGCACCCTCTTCAATCAGGCGGTCGCCCCCAAGTTTTATTTCAATAAGCCCGTATCGTCCGTCTCGCAGGTGCATAACGGCATCACATTCGAGCCCGTATTTGTCTCTGAAGTGGAAGACTTGTCCATTAAGGGCGTCCGCATATACCCGGAGGTCACGGATACATAGCGACTCGAACATAAGTCCCATTGTATTCAGGTCGTTAATTAAATCATTCGGTCCAAGCCCGAGTATGGCTGTACCTATGGACGGGTCCACAAAATATCTCGTGTTTGATGTCCGGATGGCAGCCTTTGAGCGAAGATTGGGATTCCAAGCTTCGGAGTCTTCTATGACGAAGATTTTCTTCAAGGCTTCGATGTATGACGATGCGGTCTTTTCATCTATTGAACTTTCTTCGTTTGGGGCCATATCCGCGACCAGGGTTCCAAGCGTTGCCTGCGTACCGATGTTTCTTGCATAAGAACGCATAAGCAGTCTTGCTGTAGTCGGACTTCTTCGTACCTTATCCACTCGCGAGATGTCTTTTTTTATTACGGCTTCAACATAATCAAATGCTTGATCGAGTGCCGTATTTCCTGCGAGGCTACAAGCGAAAGGCCATCCGCCACGGCATATAAGAAATGCTATATCCTCCAATTCGAGACTATTTGAGACAGCGATGTCACCTGCGGAATTGAATAAACTTCCAAGGCTGACTGCTCCATTGGATTCACCGGATTCATACAGACTCATCGGACGCATCGTCACCCAACCGAAGCGTCCTGTCCCAGAATGTTTCATCTCATCCTCGTCAATCGGAACCGCGGAACCTGTGAGTATGAAAAGTCCCGTGTCGTGCCTATGGTCGGCTTCAAAGCGGATGGCATCCCACAGTTTGGGAGCGAGTTGCCATTCGTCAATAAGACGCGGCGATTCTCCTTCAAGAAGCAGTTTCGGGTTGAGGTCAGCCATTCTAAGGTTGCTTTCCAAATCTTCGGGAGAGTCCATATACAAAATGCTTTTTGCACGTTGCTCCGCAGTGGTTGTCTTGCCACACCATTTGGGCCCTTCGATGAGCACAGCCCCTTTTCCTTCCAACTTGCGCTCAAGAATCCTATCCGCTATCCTTGCTTTGTAAACAAATTCCATATCCCTGTTTTTCAGGCAAATATAACGATTTTATTTTTATATTTCCCTAGTTGGCTATTTTATATTTCCCTAGTTGGCTATTTTTTGTTTCCCCGGTTGGCTATTTTTCATTTCCTCAGTTGGCGAAAATTCAATTAATGATGAAAAACCCCGGAATCTAAGTAAAATTACGTATAGGAATTGTTGCCGTAAATCGTTTTCTTTGCGGAAGTTATTGTTTGATAATCCTTAAAAACACAAAACTATGAACCATCATTTTTTCAAAACAATTATGGTCGGAGCGCTTGCTGCGGCTATGATTCTGGGGGGGGCAGGATGTAAGAAATCCCCATCTGTCGTGAACGTTTCTGACATCAGTTTGAGCGAAGAGAGTTTAGAATTGAAAATCGGAGAAACCAAACAACTGGAAGTTTCCGTCTTGCCGGAGAATGCTTCTGACAGGACAGTCGTTTGGGGAAGCGATAATGATAAAATTGTGACAGTTAGCCAGGAGGGTCTTGTGACTGCGACGGGAAGCGGCTTGGCAATTGTGACTGCGGCGACGAGTGACGGCTCTCTCTCTAAAATCTGTAAGGTCAGAGTTTTGACCAAAGTGACGGCTCTGTCTTTTCAGGAAATTAACTATAATCGTGTCTGGGGCGGAGCCGAACATCCCGATATAATCGAGTTTACTCCAACCCCAGAAACCGCTGTAGCCGAGGACTTCCTTTGGGAAATTGACGATCCTGAGCCTATTGAATTCTGGTTGGACAAATCAGCTTACGTCAAGGCATTGTCATTAGGAATATGCAATATTAAAGTCACTCCGAAGGATGGCGATGCAAGTATTGCGCAAACCATTAGAGTCATAGCCTATAAATACAAATTTGGTGTATTCGCTCTTTCCGAACCTTCGACTATTACGGGTGACGGAATAGAGGACGGAGCCAGCATTGATATGTCTAAGCTTATGTCTGTGGAGGGCGTACCGGTCATTTTTGTCGAAGAAGTTGCTCACACCGGTGTTACTCTTGTGGAAAACTATGAGATAACTGTAGAAGATACGGGGGTTATTAAAGTTGATAAGATTGAAAAAATCAAGGCGCGCAAAGAGGCTTTTTGGATCAAGCTGCCACTGGGGACCAAAAGCGGCACTGCTAAGTTGACCATCAAAATGACACAAATGGGATGGGGCGGCGTCGTTCTCAATACCTACACTCGCGAATTCACACTTCTCGTCCCGGAAAGCACAACGACAGAGTAGACATCGCCACCTCAACCCACAAATTCTAATCGGTGTTTTCGTGGCAATTCAATCGGTGTTTTCGTGCTAAAATCCCAGCTCGTCGAGGATGCGGTCGAGATGGGCGTAGCGGTCGAGGGTGAAGAGGACGTAGCGGATGTCGACGCAGACACATTTGTTGTAGTTCGGTGTGTAGCTGGCGTCGCTCGCGAGAGATTCCTTATTGCCGTCGAAGGCAAGGCCTATGAGTTCGCCGCGGGCATTGAGCACAGGGGAGCCGGAGTTGCCTCCCGTGATGTCGCAGTTGTTGAGAAAATCCACCGGGAAATCTTTTGGACTGACTCCCGCTCCTTCAACTCCGGTTTTTGCTCCTTTGTCTCCGGTCTTTTTGCTTTTTGAGCCGCAAACATTGCCGGAAGCCTTGATGCAGCTGCCCCAGACTCCGAATTCACCGCTTTCAAGAAGCCTCTTCCAATCGTCTTTGAGACAGAAATCGTAGGAGGCCGGGTTATGCTTTTCGAGCACTCCTGCGAGGGAGCTCTGATGACCGCAATGGATGGCGTCATAGGGGTTGAGCCCTCCCACCGTGCCATAGGTGATGCGCATAGTCGAGTTGGCGTTAGGATAGACCGGTTCTCCTTTGTCAAGACGCATTTCGTAGAGTGCGTGGGTGTATTCGCGGCTGAGAGCGAGTATGTCCGGATTGCCTTCGATTGCCTTCAATTTTTCGTTGAAAACCGTAATCTTCACATCCTGAAGGAAGCGGAATAACGGGTCATCCCCAAAACGGCAGTTTTCTCCACCGCGTCCCTGACCTTTGCCGGGTCCTCCGTGTGCCGGGCCATTGGGTCCTTTACCTTCTCCGCGTCCCATCTCTCCGTGTCCGAAAGCTCCATTTCCCGGCCCTTCGTGCTTCGGACCACCCTGTCTGCGTCCGTGCGGCGCATCAAATGCTCCGGAATTTTTCAACGATTCGAATCCTCCGGCGATGTAACTTCCCGCCCAAATGCTGTCGCAAAGAGCCTTGTAATCAGTCTTTCCTGTCTCGGCATCAGTAAACTCAGAGACGATATCCTTTTGGAAATCAGACCAATACTCCCTATCGACATTACGCAGGAACATCTCGGCCGAATAGGCAAAAAGTTCCTTTTCTACCCGTAGGTCAATCTCCTTATAGACAGGAGCCACCGCTTTGAGCGTACTCTTCGAATTCTTCAGACGCGCAGTAATCAGCGACATCCGGCTTCCACGCACCAAAGTCTCGCGGAACCAGGTCCTGTTGCGCTCCACATCCTCCACTGCCTTATACTTTGTCTCCAAATCTGAAAGCATCGAGCTCCACTGTGCGCTCCTTTGGGGCGAAGCGGCAATCCACCGGGCAAGTTCGGACTCCTGAGCTCTTTTGTCCGCAGCAACATTGAACCTGTTATAGCACAGCACCTCCCCTTCGTTCGACTCCTGCACATTGCTGAGTCCGAAATACCAGTTCGAATACATAAGGCGTATCTGCGGCTCGGCATTCATCCATTTTTCAGTAATCTCCATCTGTTTTCCGCGAATCTCATTCGAAATCGGCAGTGTCACATCTTTTTTCTGCACGAGTTTGAACGAGCTTGACCAACGGTCCGTGCGTCCCGGGAATCCGATTACCATATTGAAATCACCGGGTTTATATCCCTTTGTCGAAATCTTCAACTTGCGTACAGGCTTCAGAGGAAGGTTGTTTTCGGAATATGCCGCAGGCTTTCCGTCCGCATCGGCATATACACGATACATTGCGAAATCGCATTTATGTTGAGGCCATTCCCAGTTGTCGATGTCCCCACCGAATGCCGCAATGGACACGGGAGGCGCTGCAACGAGACGGATGTCGCTATAGACAAGATAGAGAGCCATATAATACTTCTCACCCGACCACATCGAACTCAGGTAAGGCTCATATTCCGGATATTCCTTTTTATACTCCTTTTCGAGAATGAAACTCAACTTCCTGATTCCGAAATGTTTACCTTCGGCAAGCATCTTCTTCTCAAGAGCATTCACCTCATCCGTGACGTCGATGACCTTTTTCAGGAAAAATACATTCTTTCCGGGAATATATCTCTCTTCCTCGCTCTTGAACGCCCAAAATCCGTCTTCGAGATAGTTCCGCTGCGGAGTGCTTATGCTGTGGATGTCGGCATAGGCGCAGTGGTGGTTGGTGATGAGAAGACCCTCGTCCGAGATTATGCTTCCCGTACATCCGAAATCCAGGGCCACCACCGCATCGCTCAGAGTCGTCCCCTTCGCATCCGCATCGTAAATCTCCCGGGCTCCGAGTTTCAACCCCCGAGCCTTCATATTCTTCTCCAAAGCCCTGTCAATCGCGTTAATCATCCACATCCCCTCGTCCGCCGACGCCATCAGAGCCGAGGAAACCATAAGCGCAAAGATTAAAAATATCCGTTTCATATGTCTCTATTATTTTTTATTAGGTAAACCTAATAATTTTATTCGATTTACCTAATAAAATTACTTAAATCAGTGTATCTTATTGATTATCTGATAGAAATCTATGCACCGTACCCTTCTCGCGGAACTTCATCTTCGCGTCCATCTGGCGGACATCATCCTTGGCGTAGGTGATGGTCCAAGTATCCTGATTGATGAGTTCCCAGATGCGGTCGGCATTGAGCGGCGCCGCATAGCGAATCTGGATTGACGGAACGAGATCTTTGTTCAGACGGATGTAAACTCCGATGATGCCCTCGTTGTGGGAGAGGTGGTTGCTCAGGTATGGAACAGTCCTCTTGATAATCGGCTTTTCGTAGTTGTAGTCCGGAAGCTCGTAGATGAACTGAGGCTTGCCTTCGAACTGAGCGACGCGGGTCGGGAATTCGGCTGTGAAAGCCGCTGTGTTGTTGAACATCCTGTGGAGATAGTCGCTCACTCCCATCATCTCGAAGCCCGGCTCCATCCTCACGAACTTATAGTCCACCGGAGTGTCCTTTGTGCCGCCGCCGTGAACAGGCATCTTGAGCATTTTGAGTTCCACCGTCTCCTTGAACCATTTCTCGTCCACAGTCTCGTCAGGGCTCATATACACCTTGATGATTAACGGGCAGGCAAACTCGGATTCAAGTCCGAAGATGCTCTTTCCGGTGTTGCGGATTTGCAGTCCGAGGTAGTTGAGATCCACCTTGTCGTACATCTTTTCCGTGCGGATGGTGACAACTTTGATGGAGTCGATTTTCGCAGGGTCCGGAGTCCAGATGCGGAACATTGAAGGAGTGAAGATTGCTTCTTTGAGCTTCTCCTCATCGAGTTTTGTCTTGTCGACGAGCACATCAGCCGTGTGATGGTGGACGTAGGTCTTCACTCCGTGAACGCCCTGAATCCTCTGAAGCTTGGCTTTAAATGCCATTGAACTTCCGTAGCACTTCACTGAACGCAGGCCGTCGAGGTGGATGGTCTCAAGATTTTCCTGCGGAACGAGCTGTGCGACAACGGCTCCTGTAGAATCCACCTGCTCGATGCCCCATCTGAAGTTGACCGTAGGCAACTCGAACTTCGTTCCTGCCCAAATTCCGACGGCAGTGAGGACAACAGTGAGAAGCGCAGGCACATATTTCCAGAATCCGCCCTTAGCCCTTTGGGTGACGCCGACTTTGAGCGCTCCCGTCCTGCAGGCTGCCGTACACTCTCCGCAGAGGGTGCAGTCCACGTGACTTACGCGATTGCGGCATTTGTCGATGGCTATATGGTATGGGCAGTGTCTTGTGCAGGCTTTGCAGCGGTTGCAGAGGCTTTCGTCTTTGATGATCGCAAGGCTTTGGTAGGTTGCCCCCGGAACAAGAATCTCAAGCAGATAGCCCACAGCGCAGAAAACAGCGAGCACGGCCACCCAGTTCACCTGCACCTTGCAGAGTCCGAGCACCAGCACTGTTCCGAAAAGCACAATCACCCAAACCCAATATTTCAGCGTGTTCGAGAGCGCTCCCAGCGGGCAGATGTAGCGGCACCAGAAACGGTCGATGAGAAAACCGCCGAGAATTACGAGAGTTATGGAAGTGATTGACATCCAAAGGGTTATTTCTCCCTTGAATCCGGTTGCAACTGCGTAGTACGGGTCGAGATTCTTGCAGAAAAGCTCGCTTGCCGTAGCCGTTGAATAGAAGATGACAAAGAGCAGGGCATATTTGAAAATCCTCAACAGCTTGTCGGGCCAGCTTCCGTTGCGGATGGCGATTCCCTTTTTCCAGCCCAATCCCTTGCGCATTCCGCTGAGGAAGTCCTCCACGGTGCCGAGAGGGCAAAGATAGCCGCAGAAAAGTTTTGCAAAGAGCATCGCCGCAACAGCGAGCACGATTCCCATCATCACCTGCACCGAAGACATCGAGCAGGGGAGGGTGCTGTTTGCAAGATAGGTGGTGAGCGCCTGCAGACCGCCCATCGGGCACCAAGCCTCCGGGTCCGGTTTCTCCGCAGAGAATTTCACAACGCCTGTAAGAACGAGCACCAACGAAATCAGCACGCCCCACTGGAGCAGATGCTTGGGCCAGTTCCGCAAAAATCTTGATTGTTTAGCCATAATATGTTGAATTATCAGTTTCGTTGTCAGTAAAATCCATCAGTAGAATCCATCAGTGAAATCCGTCAGTAAAAACGGACATTTCCCGGGACTATCTTACCTCAAGTTTCTCGCTGGAGGCAGCCCTCTTCCAGACATCCGTATATCCCGGCCAGCCGATATTTGCCGGAATTTTGTCCGAGTGACCGTTTGTAACCCAGCTTCCGTCAGGATTTTGAGCCTTCACATTGCCGTCGAGGAACTTCACCAAAAGGAATTCCTCCATTCCGACCCATTTGTCGAACATCTCCTGCGCCGTGTTTACGGAAAACTCTGTGATGAACGCCTTGGTCTTTGGGGCAGGGTCGGCCACTTTCCTTGTCCTTTCATTCTTGCGGACATACATTTTCTTGACCTTTATCTCGCTATAGAAAATCTTAAGCGCTTCCTCGTCGGTGCGGGCAAGATTTGCAATCTGTGCGTTTTCCCATTCGTCAATAGCGCTGCGGACTGTCGGGACCATAATGTTGTAGGCCTTGTAGCAGGCGTTCGCCACGCGGTTGCACATCCAGAATGCAGAAGTAGGGGAGTAGTGAAGTATGTCTCCATTGCCCTCACGGAAACACTCAGGAACCTCCTGCGTGTTGGTGTAAATCGGTGTCAACCAAGAAGTTGCTGCATCGTCGCAACCAAACCAAATCACTCCGCCCACAACATCCGGAAGCCATCCGCGGCTCTGTCCCACAAACCAGAAACCGGTCTGTTGGGTTGCAATAGCCCTCTCGTTTACATAAGTCTTTCCGTCCACTTCGAAATTCATCGGACGCCATCTGTAAGGAAGTGCGTTTCCGCCGGCTCCGATATCCTGTGTCATATCCATAGGAGTGCCCTCAAAATGGTCTCGCATCGCGTCAGCCACATTCTTCACTGAGATTTTTTCCGCAGGTTTCACAAACAACGGGAACCTCTTCGTTTTGTCGTAGCCCATCGCATAATCGATGTAGTCGTAGGCGTCCCTTGTCACTTCCCCGCCATTTTCATCCACGAAAGTGAACTTGCCCTTGCAGAGGATGTTCAGCGCCGACCAGGCCCGGGACTCGCAGGCCCTCATCCCGCTGAAATCGAGCGGTGCGTATGTGTCGCAGAAACTGAACTCCTTGTCCTGTCCGTCAAACCAACCCATCTCACGGGCGAATGTGATCACATCCGGAGCATAGAGACAATTTTCCGGGTCGTCGAGAGGGAAAGTGCTGATGCGGGCCTGATTTGCGTGTGCACAGATATATCCGTCAGGAACCCTGCGTGCCACCCAGACAATGCCTTTTCTCACATTCTTTCCATTCACCATCTTCGTTCCCTTTCCGATGAGGTCCATCACCCATACTTCCTTCTGGTCGGCAATGGAGAATGATTCGCCTTCGGAATAATAGCCGTATTCATTTGCAAGAGAAACGATTACATCAATCGCCTCCCGAGCCGTCGTTGCCCTTTCGAGTGCGATGTATATCAATGAACCATAGTCCATTACGCCTGTCGAATCCCAGAGCTCGTGTCTTCCGCCGTAGGTCGTCTCCGCAACAATCAGCTGGTGCTCGTTCATATTTCCGACTCTTTTGTAGGTCACCGGGGCCTGAGGAATCCGTCCGAGAAATTTTCCCGTGTCCCATTCCACAACATCGCGCATCGCTCCCTTGTCCCAGAATCCTCCCTTCAGATAGTAGAGTTCTCCATAAAGTTGGTGAGAATCTGCGGCATACGAAACCATACAAGAGCCGTCCGCACTGGCCCCTTTGGTCACGAGAATGTTGCTGCAAGCGTTGGAGTCTACAGAAATCATCGTCGTCAGCGACAGGACTCCGAAAAATAATGTTTTCCTTATATTCATATTAATATACATTATCAAAGCCTACAAATTTATGAAAAATATTATATTTGTACTCTATGTTTCCCCGTATGAAACGGAACTTTATTGTTATCTATCGGAACGGAGGATTTTTTGAACCGGAAAACACTCTTGATATGAAGAGATTCATTCTTATATTTTTTGTCCTGCTCTCGCAGATTTTCGCGCAGGCGGCCCCGAAATACTATTCCATAAAAGGTAAAGTCACTGATTCTCAAACCGGAGAACCTATTGCTGGAGTCATCTTCAACATCGACGGCACGGGACTGTGGACCATCTCCGACGTGGACGGAAGCTATGTCTTCGACAGGGTCCAGCCGGGAGAATATCTGATTAAGGTTTCCTGTTTGGGATATGCCGAGGCTGGAATGAATCTGAAATTGACGCGTAATGTCGAAGATTTGGACTTCAAACTTGCGCTCAATACTCTCGCGCTTGACGGAGTGGTGGTTGCTGCGGAAAGGAAAAAGGAGGATATGAACACCACTATGTCTTTCGGCTCCCACGCACTCGAACATCTCCAGATGTCCAATATCACCGACGTCAGCACCCTTCTGCCCGGAGGAAAAACCGTCAATCCGGACCTCACCACCAACAACACACTCTCTCTCAGGGACGGAGGCTCGGCTGTGGGAAATGCTGCATTCGGAACGGCGCTCGAAGTGGACGGCGTGAGAGTTGGCAACAACGCATCCTTTGCGCAGCCTACGGGAAGCGGCACGAGGAGCATATCGGTCGAGAATATCGAATCCATAGAAGTCATAACAGGCGTCCCGTCAGCAGAATACGGCGACCTCAACTCCGGAATGGTGAAAATTCACACACGTAAAGGCCGCACTCCGTGGAACGTCACTATGGCGGTGAACCCCCGGACCTATCAGCTTTCCGCCTCCAAAGGTTTCGACCTTGGGAAGGACAAGGGAGTGCTCAATGCCAGCGGAGAGTGGACTAGGGCAACGAAAAAGCTCACTTCCCCTTATGAAAGCTATACCCGCAGAGGACTCTCGCTCAGCTACTCCAACACATTTGCCAAAGTCCTGCGTTTCGAAGTGGGAGTCACCGGAAACCTCGGCGGAATGAACTCCAAGGACGACCCCGATGCCTACTCCGGCTCGTGGAGCAAGGGCAGGGACAATGTCGTGAGGGCAAACACCTCGCTCACTTGGTTGCTCAACCGTTCCTGGGTCACCAATCTCAAGATTGAGGGCAGTGTCAACTACAATGACAACCGTCTTCACGAACACGCCTACACCACCACTGCGGCAACCGGACAGCCGGCGGTGCACTCCGAAAATAAGGGCTACTTCCTTGCGACTATGCTTCCGAGTTCCTATTTCTCAGACCGCATTGTCGACTCTCGCGAGCTGGACTTTGCGGCAGCGTTCAAATACGAATGGTTCCGGCGCTGGGGAGGGGTGAAAAATCACGTCAAGGCGGGCGTACAGTGGAAAGCGAACGGCAATGCGGGCCAAGGTGAATACTACGAAGACCCCGCCCTTGCCGCCAACGGCTACCGCCCGAGACCATACAGCGACTATCCATATCTCCACAACCTCGCCACCTACCTCGAAGACAATCTTACGGTTCCGATAGGAAAAACCTCCCTCAGCCTCTCAGCGGGACTGAGAATGGAGAATATATTCGTAAAAGGCACGGAGTATAAGGATGTTAGCAGCCTCTCCCCGAGATTCAACATCAAATGGAAGCTTCTCGACGGCCTCTCGCTCCGGGGAGGATGGGGCGTTTCGGAAAAACTGCCGTCCTTCTACATTCTCTTTCCCGAACAGCAATACCGCGACATACGGACATTCGGCGTCTCTTACGGAGACACGGCGGCATACGTCTATTACACAGAGCCATACAAGATGGAATTCAATCCGGACCTCAAATGGCAGCGCAGCTCCAATTCGGAAATTGGGATAGATGCGGAATTTCTCGGAGTCAAACTTTCGGTAGTCGGATTCTATAACAAAACCACCAACCCCTACCGCTACAACAACAGCTACTCTCCGTTCAGCTACAACGTCCGTCAGCTCCCTTCCGGAGCATCCCTTTCGGGAAAGACGGTGAACGGATTCAAGGTGGACCAGACAAGCGGCGACATTGAAATCGAGACATCCGACGGCACAATCAAGACAGAAACCAAAGTAACCGACAGGACCTTTGCCGAGAACAAAACCCCCGGCAACGGAGCGGCCGTCACACGCGCGGGAGCCGAACTCATTGTCGATTTTCCTGAAATCAGACCAATCCGCACTCGTTTCCGTCTCGATGCCAACTACTCCTACACCCACTACATAGACCGCAATCTCTATTACGTCTATCGCACCGGTTGGTCGCACACATCCCTCCCAAACCGTTCTTACCAATATGTCGGCATCTACTCCGGCACATCCAACGGCACATCCAACGGCAAACTCAGCCACGCTGCCGACCTCAATCTCACATCCACAACGCACATCCCGCAGGCACGAATAATCATAACCTGCAAACTTGAGATGTCACTTTTCTCCCGCAGCCGCAATCTTTCCGAATATGACGGCGGCGAATACGCCCATTTTGTCGAAGGCACGGGAAGCATCTACGACAGCAACGGTTTCACGGAAGTATATCCTCTCAAGTATATGGACCTCAACGGCGTGGAACACGATTTCACCGCTGCGGAGGCTGCCAAATCCGAATTTTCGAACCTCATACTCCGTTCCGGCAACGCCTATACCTTCGCCTGGGACGGCTACGGCACCTACCTTTCTGCAAACCTCAGCGTCACCAAGGAAATAGGCGACCACGTGAGCCTCTCCTTCTTCGCAAACAACTTCACCAACTCCCGTATGTCCGTCAAATCCAAGGCTACGGGCGTCAGCGCAATATTCACCCCGGCGTTCTACTACGGACTCACTTGCCGGCTCAAATTCTGACAGATATGAAACATTTTGCAAACATATTTTCTGAAAATCGGGGGCAGGCGCTCTTGAAGGCGGTTTTTGTCTTCGGGGCTCTGCTTCCCCTGCTCAGCTGCTCGCCTCAGACCGACTACAGCGGCGAACTCCACACCCTCACCATCCGGGCCGTCTATCCCGAAGGCTTTGAAAAATGGTGCCGTTCAGGCGTAGATGTCGAAATCGAAGACATACTCACCGGGACCGGCTACACCGCCACAACAAACGCCAAGGGAGAGGCTCAAATCAGTCTTGTCAACGGCAACTACCGCATCCGCATCAGCGACCTTGCAGTGGACGAGGCCACGGGGGATGAATTCATCTTCAACGGAAGCGGCGAAAGGACGGCTTTAGTGGGAGAGGACAAACTCGTTCAGTTGAAACTCTCCAAAAGTGTTCCCGGCAGCATCATCGTCAAAGAAATCTACTGCGGCGGCTGCCAGAAATATCCGGAAGAGGGAACATATCAGATTGACTCTTATGTCGTTCTGCACAACAATTCTACCGTTCCACGCAGTCTCGACGGACTTTGTTTCGCCGTGGCGGACCCCTACAACTCGGTCTCTGCAAATGTCTGGATTTCAGCGGACAAGGAAACCGGAGGAGTGGTCTATCCGGATTTTGTGCCTATCATCCAGGCCATCTGGCAATTCCCCGGCAGCGGTTCCTCACACATTCTCCAACCGGGCGAAGATGCTGTTCTCGCTATCTTCGGGGCAATCGACCACACGGTGAAATATCCCAACTCCGTCAATCTCAACGACCCTTCCTATTTCGTCTGCCACAACACCGTTTCTTTTGGGAATACGGCTTATCACCCGGCTCCCGGCGACAAGATTCAGCAGGACCACATTATGGAACTCCTGATAAAACTCGGCAAGGCAAATGCCTACACCTTCTCCATCAATTCCCCGGCAGTGGTGGTTTTCAAGGCTCCTGACGGAGAGGATATTCAGGACTTTCTGAAAAATACCGACAAAAACATAACAATCAAACCCGGCACCACGGACGAAAAAATCGTAAAACTCCCGTTAGACTGGGTTGTCGATGCGGTTGAGGTTTTTACAAACAACATCAACGGCAGCACAAAACGCCTCAATCCGCTTCTTGACGCAGGTTATGTCCGTCTGTCCGAATCATTCCAAGGACGCGCGCTCTACCGCCGCGAGAACTCCGCAATGAGCGAAAAACGTGGCTACGAGGTGCTCCAGGACACCAACAACTCCTCCGCCGACTTCTACGAAAGCCAGCGGAACGGCCAGTCCCTGCGAAAAAAGTAAAACTCGAAAAAATCTTTTCAGAATATGACTTTTTTAGGAAATATACATTCAAGCTTCCGTCGTCCCGTGCACCTCGCAGCCGCTTCACTCCTTCTGTCGTTCGCGCTCTTCGCGACCCGGAGCCTGCCGGCGGCTGCCCAACGCTTCGAAAAGACCGTGGAACGCAATGCGTGGAACCTGACATCCAATGTCTGTGGAGTCCGTGCCGACTCCGTAAGCATCTCTCAGGCACAGCTTTACGGCTGCTACACCGACGGCGGATTCCACGACCTCTCCGACCCTGCCCGCCTATGGAACGTCGGAGCATTTGCCCAGACTCTCTCCCATTTCGGAAAAGTCTCGATGACCGGCAAATTCGCCTTCGACAACGAAGAAGCCTACAAAGCCTGCGGCTCAATGTTCTCCCGTCCGGGCGCCTATCCTGTAGACCTCTTTGAATTCACCCCGGGACGGAAAACCCGCCAGAGCTACACTGTTGACGGAGGCATAGCCGCCCGACTTTCCCCACTGCTCACCATAGGAGGCAAAATGGAATTTCTGAGCTCCAACTACTCCAAGCGCAAAGACCTGCGCTACACCGACTATCTTCTTGATATGAAAGTCACTCCGTCTCTGCTTTTCAGTTTCGGGGAGCGTGTCCGTCTGGGCCTGAGCTACTCCTACCGGAGGGTTGCGGAGTCTCTCTCTGCGGAAGAGCTCGGCATCTCAGACCAGTCCTACTACGCATTTCTCGACAAGGGCCTTATGTATGGAAGCTACGACGTCTGGACGGGAGGTGCCTCCCATCTTAAAGAAGCGGGAGTCAGCGGATTTCCGGTGAGGGAAAACTTCCACGGTCTTGCCCTCCAGTTCTCGGCAGGCGAATTCATAGCCGAACTCTCCGGCAGCCTCGGAGGCGGCAAGGCGGGTGAAAAGGACGTGCGCTGGTTTCAGTTCCGCGAAAGCGGTTTGGGACTTCTTTTGGGCTGGACTCGCGATGTCCACAGAGTCACTCTCAAAACCACCGCCAAAACGGAGTCCGGCAGTGAGGACATAATTGAGAAAGTGACGGAAAACGGAGTCACAACCACCATAAACTACGGAACAAGAAATATCTACGGCTCTGCCCTTTGGGCGCTCAATCCCGAATATGTCTATCTCGGCACAAATCTCTACGCCCGTGCCGGAGCAAAATTTGACTGGTCCGACGAAGTCTCCCGTATGGTCTATCCATATTCGGCAAAAACCGGAGTCTTCACCGCCGGACTCTACGCCTCCGCCACCTACAGTATCCGCGGATTTGACATAGGCGCGGGTATCAGCTACCTTGGAGGCAAATGGAACGACAGCCTCACCAACCAAAACGGCTCAGTCCCCGTTTCGCAGGCACCCAAGCGTCTTGATGAGCTCGATGTCCAGGGCAAATGGTTCGCAGCAGCAATGGAATACGCCACGGCAAACCGTCTCCGTCTCGAAGGCAGTCTGCGCTACAACTTCCGTTTCGGCCTCTTCATCGGAGCAAACGCCACACTCACCCGAGGCTTCCACCTCAGCACTCTCCCCGGCCGCCACCGCGCAGATGCGACTTTCTCGATTGGTTATATCTTTTGAGACAGCGCTTTTTGAAGACGAAGCATTTGTCTGCAGACATTTGCCATATTGCGTAAACGATAAAAATATAAAACATAATGAATTTAAAGAGGACAGTTACATTTGCGGCGGCAGCGCTCATTTCTTTTGTATCTTTTGCCCAGCAGCAGGAAGAGCCTGATTTTTATGAACTTGCAGAAAAAGAGACCGAGCGTCTCCAGCGCACTGTGAAGTTGGAGGACTGGCAGCTCTTCTACGTTGATTCCGTCCTCGTCCACGACTACATGGCCATGAACGAGGACCTCCAGCGCCTCCAGGCCAACAAGGTCTCGAATTCGTCCATTTATCAGGGCATTCAAGACAAATGGATGGAGCAGATAGACCATGCCTTCCGCAAGTTCTTCACTGACGAGCAGTGGGCCGCCTATCTCAAACAGGGTGCGGCAAAGGCGCAGAAAGCCCGCGCAAAGCGTGCCGCCAAACGCTCCGTGAACTGACCTGCTTCGAGACAAAAATCAAATCCTTGCGGCGGAATACTCCTACACAAGGATTTATTCACTATATTTGCAGGTTGAAACGGACCGTAATCAACTGAAACTATGGAGTTGTGAATGTTACGGCCAAAGTTATCGTGAACAAGAAAAGACAATGATATGAAAGCGAAGATTGATGCAATTCTGGCAGAGATTGATGGTCTGAAAGACCTGAAGGAACAGGAAGTGGAGGCGGCGAGAGTCCGTCTTTTGGGCAAAAAGGGCGAAATCACCCAGCTCTTCGACGAATTCCGCAGCGTGGCTCCGGAAATGAAGCGAGAGTTCGGTCAGAAACTCAACCAGCTCAAGCAGGCGGCTACAGCGAAGATTGAGGAACTTAAGGAAGCGGCAGCGTCACAGCAGTCCGCATCCGCACCATCGTTCGACTGTACTCTTCCCGGAGACCCTGTAGCTCTCGGGTCCCGCCATCCGGTGTCCATCGCGCGAGAGGAGATTGTGGAAATCTTCCGCAAATTCGGCTACGATGTCGCAGAAGGTCCGGAAATCGAAGACGACTACCACGTTTTTGAGGCACTGAACTTCCCGCCGGAGCACCCTGCCCGCGACATGCAGGACACCTTCTTTGTGACTTCCGGCCACAATCCGGTCCTTCTTCGCACCCACACGTCTTCGGTTCAGGTCCGTGCAATGGAAAAGCTTCCTCTTCCGATTCGCATCATTTGCCCGGGACGTGTATTCCGCAATGAGGCCATCTCAGCCCGTGCGCACTGCATATTCCATCAGGTTGAAGGTCTCTACATCGACGAAGGCGTCACTTTTGCCGACATGAAGCAGGCTATCCTACTTTTCGCCCGCGAAATGTTCGGACCGGAGACGAAAATCCGTATGCGTCCGTCCTATTTCCCGTTCACCGAACCGTCTGCTGAAGTTGACGTGAGCTGCAACATCTGCCACGGTAAGGGCTGCAACATCTGCAAGGGAACAGGCTGGCTCGAAATCCTCGGCTGCGGAATGGTCGACCCTAATGTGCTCGAAGCATCGGGAATCGACAGCAAGAAATATAGTGGTTTCGCGTTCGGAATGGGTGTGGAGCGCATTGCAATGCTCAAGTGGCAGGTTAAAGACTTGCGCAACTATTTTGAGAACGACCTGCGCTTTCTCAAAGAATTTGAGACCTCATTGTAAAAGTCAAAGAAAAAGCGGTCTGCTTCGTTGGATGTCTTGATGAAATCCTCACAACCATCAGGTTGCTGCGGTTTCATCCTCACCATCCGCCTTGCATCCCATCTTTTTCTTTGACTTTTGCGACCAGATACTTATATTATGATGATTTTGGGTGCATTCGATTTTCTGAATTTTTCGTTCACAGACCTTCTGGACATCATCCTGATTGCTCTGGTGATTTTCTATGCATTCAAGTCAATAAAGGGAACCTCGGCGATGAACATACTCATCGCCATCATCACGCTCTTCTTTGCCAAGGTGATTGTCTCGGCGTTCGGGATGAAGATGATGACGGAACTTCTGTCGGTCATACTCGACGTCGGCTCGCTTGCGCTCATCGTTATTTTCCAGCCTGAAATCCGTCGCTTTCTCATGCGCTTGGGGCAGAAATACATGATAGGCAAGAAAGGGGGCCGCTTTTTCAGACGCCTGTTCGGAGGCAGCGGCAACTCCACCGCGTCGGGCGACACCGTGAAGGAAATCGCCGAGGCTTGCAACTCCATGTCCGAGTCCAGGACCGGAGCGTTGATCGTGATTCCGGGAATGTCGTCGATGGATTCGGTGATAGAAACCGGAGACAGGATAGACGCGATTGTGAACCGCCGTCTGCTGATGAACCTGTTTTTCAAGAACTCCCCGTTGCATGACGGAGCTGTGATTGTCAGCGGCAACCGCATCGAGGCGGCACGTTGTACGCTTCCAATGAGCGAGCGCGACCTCCCTCCGCAGTTTGGAATGAGGCACAAGGCTGCAGCCGGCATATCCGAGTTGACCGATGCCTCTGTGGTGGTGATCTCCGAGGAAACCGGACACATAACATTCTTTAAGGACGGGAGTTACACTGAAATAAACAACCTCAATGAGCTGAAGCTCCTGTTGGGCGAAGCGATGAAATGACAAGTGGAGGCGAAAAGATGACGGAAGAAAAGGACTTGACGAAAAACGAGGTCGGGTATGCAAAACTCGAACAGAAACTTGGTTTTGACAGAATAAGGGAGGCTATCGCCGCGAGGTGCTCGACCGAATATGCCGCAGGCCGCGTTGCCGACGAAAAGTTCTCCACATCGGCGTCCGAAATCACCCGCCGCCTGCGCCTTGCGGACGAGATGAGGCTGATAATGATGTTCGAGGAGAGTTTTCCGACAAACGGCTATATCGATGCCATAGGATTCCTACGCCCGCTCGAAAAGTCCTCCGTCTCGATAGATCTCCTGTCGCTGAGGAAGCTCAAGACCACGCTCGAAACTCTCCGCAGACTAATGGCATTCTTTGCGGACGTGAAGGATGGGGTCTATCCGAACCTCAAGCGCATGGCTTCCGGAATCATGAGTTTTGTTGAAGTCCAGAGACGCATCGACGGCATACTCGACAAATATTCCGAAGTTAAGGATACGGCATCCGACGAACTCTATTCGATACGTAAATCGTTGAGAGACAAGGAGGGAACCATCTCCAAGCGAATCAATGTCATACTCCGCCGGGCAAAGGAGGAGGGACTTGTGGACAGCGACGCCTCCGTAACAATGCGCGATGGGAAGATGCTAATCCCGGTCCAGGCTGCCAACAAGAAGAAGCTTTCGGGTTTTATCTACGATGAGTCCGCCTCCGGGAAGACGACCTACATCGAGCCTGCCGAAGTCGTTGAACTCGACAACGAAATCCGCGAACTCAAGTTTGCCGAACAGAGGGAGATTGTGCGCATACTCTACGAATTTACGGAGTTTCTGCGTCCCTATATCCCCGAACTTCTCGACGCTGCGGTCTTCATTGGGGAAATAGACTTTCTCATGGCGAAGGCACAGGTCGCTCTGGACTTTATCTGCGGGATGCCGATAGTCTCCGAAAACGGCGAATTGAACCTGCGTAAGGCGCGTCATCCATTGTTGGAAAGAAACTTGCGCAAGGAAGGACGGCAGATTGTCCCGCTTAGCGCAACGCTTACGCCTCAGAAGCACATACTTTTGATTTCCGGCCCCAATGCAGGCGGAAAGTCCGTGTGCCTCAAGACCTTCGGGCTTCTGCAGTATATGTTTCAATGGGGAATGCTCATTCCGACCTCCGAGACATCGGAACTGATGGTCTTCGACCGGATTATGGTGAACATCGGCGACGACCAGTCCATAGACAACGACCTCAGCACCTACAGCTCTTTCCTCTCCGACATGAAGATGATGCTGGCGAAAGCAGACTCTCGAACGCTCGTGCTCATCGATGAGTTTGGAAGCGGCACGGAGCCTGCGGCCGGAGGAGCGATTGCCGAGGCCATACTTGCTGAACTTGACCGCCGTGGAGTCTATGGTGTGATTACGACTCACTACACCAACCTCAAGTTCTATGCTTCAGGACAGACTGGGGTCATAAACGGGGCGATGATGTTCGACGCAAAGAACATTTTGCCGCTGTTCAAGCTGGAAATTGGGCTTCCGGGCAACTCGTTCGCCTTTGAATTGGCCAGAAAGATGGGGCTGCCTGAACAGATTGTGAAGGACGCGGAGACCAGGGCCGGAGAGGAATATGTCGACATCGAGCGCAACCTGCGTCGCATCGCCCGCAACCGCAAGGTCCTCGACGAAAAACTGGAGAGGATCAAGAACACGGACCGCACTCTGGAAAATATCACCGACCGCTACCAAAAGGAGCTTCAGAACATCCGACAGCTCAAGAAAGAGGTGCTTGACCAGGCACACAGGGAGGCCGAGGAGATCGTGAAGGGTGCCAACCGCCAGGTGGAGAACACCATACGCACCATCAAGGAGAAGCAGGCACAGAAAGATAGCACACAGGAGGCCCGCAAGGACCTTCAGAGCTTCATGTCGCTGCTCGCTGCCAAGAAGGAGCAGGAACAGAAGGAAAAGGACGACTACATAGAAAAGAAAATACGCCAGTTGGACGAGCGGCGGGAAAGGCGTGCGGCACGCTCGGTCCAGAGGGCGGACGAGGCAGAGAAGAAGCGTCTCATCGCGGAGGCTGAGGAAAGGGCTCGTCAGGAGGCATTCAGGAATGCTCCGCTCAAAGTCGGTGAGAAGATTCGCGTCAAGGACAATGGGCTGGTCGGAGAAGTGACCCGAGTTTCAGCGAAGGCGGTCTTTGTGAACATCGGCAACATCTCTTCAAAGCTTCCGCTTGACAAAGTGGAACGCATAACTTCCAACGAGTTCAAAGACGCGACCCGCAGCGAGAACCGCAATGTTTCCAAGGTGAAGTTCGACAGCTCGATAGCCGAGCGTAAGTTGAACTTCTCTCCGGAACTTGACATAAGAGGTGAACGTGTGGGCGAGGCCCTGGAGAAAGTCATGCACTATGTCGATGACGCTCTGATGCTTTCGGTCTCGTCCGTGCGTATCATCACCGGAAAGGGCACCGGGGCCCTTAGGGAGGAGGTGCAGAAACTTCTCCGCGCCACCCCGGGAGTCGCCTCGGTTAAGGATGAACACATACAGTTCGGCGGCACTGGAGTCACCATCGTGACCTTTGATTAAACTTGGGGGGGGGACGGCATAGACAGAAATTGCAATGGACAGTAGACAACAGACAGGAAAGTTCGGTGAGGATATGGCGGCCGATTACCTCGAAGGCAAGGGATTTACGATACTTGCAAGGAACTGGCGCAGCGGTCACTATGAACTTGATATCGTGGCAGTTGGCGACGACGGTATTCATTTTGTCGAGGTCCGCACGCGCATAAACCCGGAAATCCTTCCGCAGGAAACCGTGAACTCCGCGAAACAGCGTAAGGTCGTCGAGGCCGCGAAACGCTTCCTCCGTGGGGATGAATATCGCAGATTTTCGGATTTTGAGGCATTTTTTGATGTTGTCGGAGTGACTCTCTCCAATGACGGCACGGATTTGGAATATATCCCGCAGGCGTTTATACCTATGTATAGATAGACCCAAAAGATATTATAAACATAAATATTTTGAATCAGATTTTTGAGAAAATAATATAGACTCAAAAGATATTCAAAAACACTAAAACAGAGATATGAACAAAAATAATTCCTATTGTGTCATTATGGCGGGCGGCTCTGGCCAGCGTCTTTGGCCAATCAGCCGCAGCAATCGCCCGAAACAGTTCCTGGACCTCGCCTATCTCGGAAAAAGCCTCATTCGACACACATACGAAAGGTTTCAGGGCTTCATCCCGTCGCAGAACATCATCGTTGTAACGTCAGCGAAGTTTGCCGACATGGTCCGCGAACAGATTCCGGAGCTCCCGGAGGAAAACCTTCTTCTGGAGCCGTACACCCGCAACACCGCGCCATGTATAGCATACGCGACCTACACGATTCTCCGTCGCAACAGCAACGCGAACATTATCTTTTCCCCGTCGGACAACTACATCTCCGACCCTGATGTATTCAATAAACTTGTGGGGCGCGCTCTCGAATTCGTGGAGGGCGCGGACGTCCTGATTACTCTCGGCATTGTTCCGAGCCGGCCTGACAGCAACTACGGCTACATTCAGGTTGCGGGAGGAAAGGGTAACATCACGATAGGTTCTCCGGTAAAGGTCAAGACTTTCACCGAGAAACCGGACCGGGCGCTTGCCAAGGTCTTTGTCGACAGCGGTGAGTTCTTGTGGAACTCCGGGATGTTCGTCGCGCACGCAGCCAACCTCAAGGATGAGATGGAAACCTATAATCCGGAAGTGACTGCGCTCTTCAAGGGTTGGGAAAAGTTTCTCGGGACGGTGCAGGAGAAGTCGTTCATCGAAAGGGTTTACACGGACTGTCCTTGGACTTCGTTCGATTACGGGCTGCTTGAGCGCACCGATAACGCCTGGATTATGCCGTGCGATTTCAATTGGATTGACGTCGGCAATTGGGCTTCGGTCTATGACTATGCCGACGGCAAGGACGCTGACGGAAATGTGGTCTATGAAAATCCGCGGCTTCTTCAAAATTGCAGCGGGGTGCTCGCTCTAAGCTCTAACAAGTCAAAGCTTCTCGCCGTCAAGGGTCTTGACGACTACATTGTGATCGACACTGACGATGTCCTGCTCATCTGCCCGAAGAGTGACAGCGAGGTGAAGGAGGTGTTGTCGTCTCTTGCGATGCCGGACTACGAGAAATATCGGTAGGCGGGGCGCAGAAAAGGCGGTCTGCTGCGTTGGATGTCTTGCCAAAATCCTCACAACCAAAAGGTTGCTGCGGTATTTGGCTTCGCCATCCGCCTTGCATCCCATCCTTTTCTGCATCCCCGCCTTCTGCGCCTGGTTTGGGTGTGGTGGCGGTCTGCGATTCTTATTTTGACCCCTCCTGTCCCCTCGAAGGGGAAGTGCTGCTTCGAGAAAATTGAAAGCGAGAAATCTTTGTGCTTCAGGCACTTGGATTTCTCGCTTCGGCTTATGAATTATAAACTGTCGTTCTTGTTGCTATTTTGCCGTTTTGTCCATTACGCAGCGGACTGCAACACCGAATGAAGCTTTGCAGAAACTGGTGTGTAAACGACCCTCGGGATACGCGCTCTTTGAGAAAGTTGTTATCATAGACCAAACTTGCGTTTCGTTAACTCCTGTTGAACCCGCCCAATAGTTTAAGGCCGGCTTGTTAAAAAGTTCTGTTTTGGTAGAGTTCAGCTCCGTAATTACAGTTGTACCATAAACGGTGGTTACAAGACCTGCAAGTACAGGATTCCAATTTGCAGCCACCGCATTTTCATATTTGCCACCCTTATATTTTGCGTCATAGAACGGAGCCTTGTCATCTGAAACTTCCGGAATGTCTTTTCCTTTTGATTGCGCATATCCGTTAAGAGCAACGAAATCAGCTTTTGTAGGGATATGCCATCCTTCCGGACAGATTCCGCGGACACCTTCGAATGAAGTAAAATTCTCTTTTCCAAACTCTACCCCTCCGAGATAAACATTGGCTGAATAAAGGTATCCGTTGGTTTTGATTGTTGCCTCATCTTTTGCCACTTTTGCGGTCGCCTTTGCCTTTCCGTCTTCTATCTTAACATCTGTATATGTGTATGGATACCAAAGCCCGCTTTTGTCTGCAGGATTTTCAGAAACCGTCATACCTTCCGGAATCGTGCGCAGATTTTCAGTCATCCAGTAATTGCCTCCCAAATATGCGGCTTTGTAGGTATTTCCGGCTGCGTCGGTCACTGATGGGGCAGGGATGGTGAGGCTCACGGTTTTTGTGAGAGGCTTGGTGTCCTTGTCTTCGCCAAGGAGAGTCAAGGTGAAACTGTAGCTGATTTCTTTGGCACCTTTGTTTGCAGGCACAGTGACGGTGACAACTCCATGTCCGGCATCTCCGGAGGTAGGGGTAAGCCCGAACTCATAAGTCTGGCCCTCTATGGTGACTTCAGCATCGCCGGCGACAGTCCATTTCTTGTTAGAGTCGAACTCATAGGTAAACTCACCTCCTGTGAAAGGAATCCCGGTGATTTGAGTTTCATTGGTTAATTCGGGAGCAGCTTCCGGGGTTTTCTCCTCTTCCTTTTTGCAACTTGCCATAGCGACCAATCCCAGCGTCGCCAAAGCAAAAAACATTGACTTTTTCATTGCCTGAAAAAATTACGTCCGCAATCATCCTTGTTCATCCGAAATCGTTGTACTATGCCATCCGATTTCCGACAAAACGGCGACAATCACGAACAGTTAAACATATACTACACGTCAATAATCGTCAAAACCGGAAACAAATATAATAAATTCTCAAAAAAAACGATCAAATTACCCTCAATTTCACTACCTACACGGACACGGCTCTTTCATTTAAGATTTAGTTGCTACCCTAAGAATGTTGTTATTTTA
>ERZ1026882.379-NODE-379-length-27064-cov-15.954719_pt1 | contig 27064 bp, 28 predicted proteins | sample MGYA00380171_ERZ1026882 | MGnify/ENA primary metagenome ERZ1026882 (study PRJEB33269, sample SAMEA4719807) | human gut metagenome | biome: human-associated habitat; feature: organic feature; material: feces | place: Cameroon | collected 2013-10 ...
TTTGTTATCCTAAAAATATAAAAGGAGGATGCACTCTTTATTTGAGCGCATCTCCCACTTTTTGTTTGATTTCTTCCATTTTGTTGAGGCGTTCTATGGAAAAAGTATCACCATGGTTCTGCACATAATCGAAGAGCATGAAGGCCTTGTTCAGCAGTTCATCTCTTGTGGGCTGCCCCACCATATCCGCCTCGTGATAGTAAAGTTCGGCGAGCATATTCATCTTAGAGAGTCGTTTCTCCTCATCGGCAATACCTGCCATCGCCTTCATCACATCCTCGATGGTGGCGATGCTGTAGAAGGCATAAGGACCTACGTATTGATTGTAGAGTTCCCTGATCTTCTCACGTCTCACCTCCACCTCTTTCTTTTCGAGCATTCTTTCGAGTGCCGCCATAAACTCGCGAATTAGTCGCTGTATGTAATCTCGCTGTAACATAATCTTATTTTATCTTTTGTTATTTCTATAAATATTTCTGTTATAATCTCTATAGTTATCTCTTGTAAAGATGGTGCAAAATTACGTAAAAGTTGGGAGATTTGGCAAAACAATGCGTTAAAGTTGGTTATCATGCCCCCTCACCTCTCAACTTTTTTAGGCAGGATAAGCACGATTTTAGGACGTTTAAGCACAACGTAGCGCCGAACAATACATATTTGGGATAATTGGATTTGCAGAATCCAATTTTTTTTGTTACCTTTGTGCTGTGAATTGCGCCTAAACGCATTCAAATTTTATCATATATATTAAAATGTGTACATTGTCTAATGTGGCACCCCAAAGAGCGGAATCAACCCCTCTCCACGTTGGCTTTACCGCCAATGTCTCCCCCGGAAAATCACCAGATGGGGTGTCGGTAAGGTATGCTCACGCCCCTGGTAAGCAATGGTATGTTATGCGTGCCACCTATCATCGTGAAAAGAAAGCATACGATTATCTGGTGAGTAAGAACATCGAGTGTTATCTGCCTTTGCGGCGGGTGGTGAAAGTGGTGAATGGGCGGCGCAGGTTTGTGCTTGAGCCATTCCTTCCCAATTTCCTTTTTGTCTATACAACTCTTGAAGTAATCAAATCATTTTCTAAGGACTCCAATCTTTTCTTCCTCAATCATTATTACAATCATTTCAAGACGGATGAATTCGGAAAGAATCCTCCACTCACCGTGGATGATGCTTCCATGCAGAATTTCATCAGGGTAACGAGCATCGACAACGAGCACGTGAAACTGGTGAAGCCCGAAAACTGCCATTACAAGAGTGGCGACATGGTGAGAATCATCGAAGGCCAGTTTAAGGGCGTGATGGGCAGAGTGGCAAGAATCTCCGGTCAGCAGCGAGTGGTTGTAGAGGTAAAGGATGTCTGCCTGGTAAGCACCGCCTACATTCCTTCCGCCTTCCTGGAGGTAGTGAAAGAATAAAAAATATTATTTCCCGAAAATCCTTGTTTATTTCATAAAAAAGTTGTAGTTTTGCATACTGATAGAATCTGGTAGAAACAATTTAAAGTTGATAAGATTATGTTGGTAATACATCCAAAAGATAGAACTACAGAAGTGCTTGCGATGCTATACGATGGAAAAGGAGCGCAAGTAGTAACCGACAATCCTTCTAGACACCTCTTGAAGGATCAGATGTATCATCTTCCTAAGCGTGAATGGATTATGCTGTTGGGCCATGGCTGCGACAGGGGACTCTATTTTCGGGAGAACGATGAGGATAAGGATTTTGACGAGATAATTATCGATAAATCTTTCAATCATCAGCTTCGCCATCATGGCAGCCGGTTGATAGGAATATGGTGTCATGCCGTGGAATTCGCCCGTCAGGAGGGACTTCATGGCTTGTTTTCCGGCATGCTGATTTCAGAAAAGGCTGAGGCAGAGGAGTATGGAATAGATGCCACGCAAGAGGAAATTCTGGCATCCAACCGGATAATGTTTGCCAAGCTTCGCAGTTTGCTGGATGATGAAGACGTGATGTGGCATGAGATTCCGGAGCGGATGAGGGAATGGGATGAAGAGCATACCGCCCTGTCGGAGTTTAATTACGGAAAGTTTTATTATCTATAGAAGTTGTTGAAATAAAATATAAGTATTAAGCATTAAACATTTAGCATTATGGAAGTAAGAATCAAATACACAGAAATTCAAGAGTTTATTAAGAAGAACTTTCAGAAGGAGGTTGGATTGACCTACGTTGATCCTTCCACGGTTTCAGTTTCAACAAGAATCCAGGTGTTTGCCTTTGCCAGGAACGTGGGTGTTGATTTGAAGGTAGAGAAGCTTGAAGGCTCCATCCTGCATCTTGTTTATAGCGGCAAGTTGGGAATAGAGCTGCTCATTTCTCCAGCCATCAGCTTTTTGAAGAGGTTGGTTCCAGAGAAGACCAATTTAATCTCGCAGGGCACGGGAAACAGAGTGTTTGTTAATCTTGCTGAGATAGACCAGTTGAAGGCTGTATTAGATAAGGTGGAGTTGAAGAGCATCAGTTTTGATGAAAATCATATTATCGTTGAGGCTGACCTGAAATACTAACAGAGTAATCTGGAATACTAACGGAGCGCTCTGAGCTACTAATAGAGCGATTCTACTTCACACTACACTAAAATGGCGTAATATGTTGTGATGTAGGTGTTTATACGAGTGTAGTGTCAGCGTTGACACTACACGCATACTACACGACACTACACTCAATTTATGTAGTAGATATCCTACGGATTTTTTTCTAGGGATGGCACAATATTGCCCTAGGAAGGGCAATAAAATGCCGTCCCTAAGCATAAAACGCTACGTAGTGAGCCGTCTAAAGTCCAGATGAATCTCAAGTAAGCCTTACGTAAACTTTAAAAGAGGTACACGTAAACATTATCTAAGCCTCAAACCAATTTGAAATGAAGCTTACTTCATTGGCAAATGAAGCCTATTTCAATGGCGAATGAAACTACTTTCAAAGGCAAACGAAACTACTTTCAATAGCCAATGAAGCTAGCTTCAATCTCAAACGGAGCCAGTTTCAATCTCAAAAGAAGCCTTTTTGTTTTGCAGTATAAGCAAAATCGTGAGGGATACCCCCAAAATCGTGAGGGATGCGTGATGGATAAATCCCCTTTTTGAGACATCTGTCACGCATGTTATTCCTTTATATATCAATAGTTTATCCGCTTATTTTTGGGAAATCGTGATGGGTGATAGATGCTTTGCAAAAAATAAACACGTATGCTCGTGCATTCCCAAAGAACTTGTTGCATTCTTTGCCATTGGCAAGTTCTTAGTGTAAGGCAATCTCCTTTGTGAAAGAAAAGTTAAAAACGAAAAGTTTTTAGCTAGAAATTGCTTTAAATCAAAAATAATAGCTAAATTTGCAATTACTTTTATTGATAGATAAAAACCATGATCGCATTGTCTAATGTGACACCCAGAAGAGGTCGTTTTGTACCTCTCAGTGCAGGCTTTACCTCCTGCATCCTCCCCGAAGAGACAGGAAAGGGGTGTCGGTAAGAAATGCGCCTATAAATAAAAGTAAGTGTTTCCTCATACATTAAAAGAACTGAAAAATAAATATCAGAATGGAGATTATAGTACATGATTTGAAGAATCTTGACTTCAAGCTATTAAAAGAAAAATTGAAGTGCAAGCATCCATCTTTAGAAACAGAAATGGAATTTATTAGAAGAATAACATTGATAGAAGAGTGCTCTGAAAGCAAATGGGCACGAAACTATTTTAATGGTGATTTCTCCTTTCCTATATTGACTTATGTTTCAAGGTATGTATATGAGAATAAGTATAATTATCAGCATATTATGGGTGAGTATTATGAATTTATTTCAAAGGAAAATAAACAGATTCCTTATTATAAACTCACGTTATATGGGCATATAAATAATTCCACCTTGCGTAATTATGTTACATCAATAACTGTGCGATATTTTATTGGCAAAAAGAAGAAAGAAGATAAAAATGTAGGAACGATAGTATCTATTGATAGTGCTTCTAGAATAAAAAATGATGGAAACGAAAAAGATTTGATAGATAATCCTTGGTTTAATCTCTTAATAGGTAACAAAGGTAGTGAAGAAAGCTCTTCTGAGACATTAGAGACGAGTAAGAAGATAGACTTTGTCTTTTCAAAACTACCTGAGCGTGATGTAAAAGTGATAAAGTTGATGGTCATGCATGGCGTGTCTGCTTTAGATGCTTTTGAGGAATTGGAAGACGATTTGAATAAAACCTCAAAAATTCCAACATCAACATGGACTATTAAACAGAAACAGAATGCTATGGCTTTACAAAAAGCCCGTGCATTAAAACATTTTTTAAAGGTAATCAATGATGAAAAGATTAATTTCTGATAAAGAATTGGTAGCTTACATTTCGGGTCAGTTATCAAAAGAGGAAACTCGTATTCTCCATGCCAAGGCTGTGGAGAATCATGAGAGTGATTTGTTGTTGCATGCACAATTGGCTTCTTTGGCATGCAATGAAGAGCTTGCCGATGAACTTTTGGGCGAAGATGACTTCATGCAGGAGGACACAAAGGATATTCATCCGATGAGCGTGGCAGCAAAGGATCTTTCTTTTGCTAAAGAGGAAGAATCAAAAGATTAATTTATTAATGGTGTAGCGTATGTCTGTATTATTAGCAATTTTAATCGTATATTCAGCTTTAGAATTATTGTCTTGGATAGTGGATTCCCTGGAATGGGGTTCCGAAACACTTCCTCCTCCTAACATTAGTGATATTCTGACGCAGAACTATAAGCCGGAGGAATGTGATAGAAAGATGATTGAGAATTGTCAAAATCTACTCCAACGTTTCTTTAAGGAACCTGTTGATTTGCCAATGGCGCAAAGGATAGAGCAAAAAATGAAAGGGCTGAGCAATGAAGAGAAAAAGCAATTGCTTAGTGAAATAACGCTAGAGGCTTGTAAGGTGATGGACGTAAACGTCAGTCAGGTAATTTTTGCGGATGATCCGTGCATGGGATATTATAATTTTGAAGAAAATGTCATCATGTTTTCAAATGCTTATATTGCACAAGATGCGTATAATGTTGAAATCGTAAAGACGGTATTTCACGAATTAAAGCATGCTGTCCAGTTTAGGGCTATCGGACGTGATGGAAATGTTTGGGGCTATAGCCAAGAGACATTGATAGCTTGGGCTGGTAATTATGTGGACTATATTAGTTGTTCTTCAGATCCTGAGGGGTATTTCAAGCAGCCATTAGAGGTTGATAGTTTTGGATTTGAGTGCTCAGTGGTTCCTCTTCCAGGTTTTTCTTCTATTAATAATAATGTAGCATAAGAATAATATGAATTATTTGAAAATATATAATCAATTGGCTGATGTTCAGCTTTCTGATAATACTGCTATGCCTGCATGGCAGCGTATCAAACTTACGTTTAGCATTGCTAAATGTTCTCCGTTGATACAGGAGGAGATTTGCAAGTATCTGGAAACGCAAGAACAGCCAGAGTATGTCTTGACTTTGACCTTCAAAGATCCTAAAACGCAGCAAATCAAGAATACGGTGGTTTCCTGTAGTGATGTTCAAAGCAAGTTACGTCTGCAGCCGCTTCCTGCTTTACTCTATATGGACTGGTTACGTAGAGAACCAGAACAGGCTGCTGCTTTCATAGTGCGTAAAGACGATCTTTCACAGATGTCTAGAGATAAGGTTCGTGCTCATATTGATCCGGAATTATTGGCTAAAGTTGATAAGGCAAAAAAGGAGAAGGAGCAACGTGACATGATAAAAATAGAGTGTGGAGATTAGTAGTCTGTAATCATAATGTTTTAAAAGTATGAGTGCTCAATCTGAAAAGTATCTTAATAGTCAGGCAGGAAAGCTAACTGAGGAAATTAAAAAGGCTTATTTGGCTGGTCAGCACATCGTCTATATTGTAACAAAGGATTATGCCATTGTGAAACAGGCGATTAATAATGAGCCGATTTTCTTTTTGCGTTCTAAACCTGTGACTCAGTCGGGAGTTACTGTGACTAGCAGCTTGGGAACAAAAATCCAGGAAAATAAGGTAGAGGAAAAGCAGAATCTGTTCTTTGGCTTGGAAAGCCTGAAAACATTAAAAGCAAACACTCCTAGCTTATATGTGGTGACGTTAAGAAGTCATCGCTCGGATGAAATGCTTCCTAATCCTTTGAACAGTTATTTGAAGTCATTCATTGATCGCACTATCGGTTTTACTTCAGAAGTTGATGTCGATAATTTGAAGAAATCGATGATTATCATCGTCACACCACAAATGATTGATATCCCGATAGAGATTTCACTTTATAGTAGAATCATACGTGTTGAGGAACCAACAACAGATGAAATTCAGTCTTTCATAGTTAATTTGGTAAAAGAACATGATGGAATTGACTTGGATTTCAAGGTGGATAAGCAGTCATATATTCTTCGACTTGCGAACCTGATAAAAGGATTATCCCAGAATAAGGTGTTGCAGATATTTAGCCGAATCAAGTCGGAACTTGATAATGTTTACATTCCTGTGAATGAGAAGGATAAATTTAGGGAGCTGGAGAATATTATTCTTGAGGAAAAGTCCAAACTGGTAGAAAACTCCGCTTTGTTGAAGCTGGTTAAGACCAATAAGGCTATGCAGAAGACGAGTGGAATGGAGGGTCTTAGTGCTTGGATTAGAGAAAGAAAACAGACCATATTGAGTCCTGAAGAAGCCATGGGTAATGCCTTTATCCAACAACCTAAAGGTGTGCTTTTGGCTGGTATTCCAGGTACGGGTAAGTCTTTGGCTGCCAAAACAACATCTGCAGAATTTGGAAATCTTCCTCTGCTCCAACTGGATATGGGAAATATCATGGATAAGTATCAAGGTGAATCAGAGCATAAAATGGAAGAAGCTTTGAAACTTGCAGAAGCGATGTCGCCTTGTGTATTATGGATTGATGAAATAGAAAAAGGTATGGCTGGTTCTTCCAGCTCTTCGCAAGGTAGTGAATCCATGAAACGTATCTTTGGTAAATTGCTGACGTGGATGCAGGAAAAGGAAGAAAGAGGAGTTTGCTGCTTCGTCTTTGCAACGGCGAATAGTCTTGCTGGCATTCCACCAGAAATGTTCCGAAGTGGTCGATTTGACGAGAAGTTCTATACCTTCTTACCTTCGTTGAAAGAATGTGTCGAGATTTTCAAGAATCAGCTAAAATCACAAAATAAAGGCTATAGAAAATATTGTGAAAAGAATGGTCTCCCGGTGCGTGATTTATTTGCTGGAGAGATATTTGAAGATGCTTTTATCAAGCGCATTTTAAATGGTTCCGATGTCTTGAAGCATAAGATGAATGCCGATGATACGATGGTGTCCAGAGAGAATAAGTTTATGACAGGTTCTGATATAGAGGCAATGCTTCAGCAGGCAAAACTTATCTTGTATAATGAAGGGAAAGTTGCTGGTAACGGATTGGCGGTCTATCAGGCTGAAAACTTTCGTAGGGCATTATGTCAGGCTATAGAAAGAATCAGGACTTATGGACAAACGAATGTCAAGCAGATTGTGACATGTTTCGTGAAAATGTCTGAGCATAATTTTAAATCGGTTTCAGGAAAAGAAATCGTGCCATTTCGCTTCCTGGATGTGTCTGCTGAGGGACAGGTTTTGTTTGATCTAAAATCAGAAGAGGCAACCCGTTTTATCGATGGCTTGCAGAATGATTATGATAAGCAATTGTTCCTCTATATGGGCATAGCAACTAATCAATATAAATTACAGAGTAATGAAGCTGAATAACGTTATTATATTGAACCGCAAACATTTAAGAGATTTCTTCTCTTTTTCTGAATTTTGGAAGAAAAAAAATGAATTCCTTGATTTGGTAAATAGTGACTTGTTTTACCAGTCAGAAAAGGAGAAAGCCCAGAAGTTACCTCTTAAAGAACAGGTTGTTTCTTGGATAAAAGGATTTCGTCTTACAAAAGATATGAAATTAGAGCCAGGAAACATAGTCTTGCCTAGTGCAAAAATCTTTAGAACCTGTACCACGCAATGTGAGAAAGAGTTGGGACAACTGAGTCCGGAAGAAGCTTTTGGGGTTGTGTGTTTGTATGAGTTGATGGGACGAAAGTTGAAACAGGATATTTATGAAGTATTATCTTGTTTGGGACATGAAATGTTTAATCCTGATCAGGGTATTATTATTGTTCAGAATCACAAAGAAAAGGTGTTTGAGCAATACGAAGGCAATGAAGATGGGCAGGATGATAAATCTGATAAGCTATACAATGTCTTGATAGCTAACATGTCTAAAGATGCGCTTGGCTATGCTTTGATTAGGTGTGGTAAAGAGCAGGTACAGTTGAAACAAGGAGAATGCATGCGTGCCATTTTCTATGGTACAAAATGCTTGAAATTGTTGCCTGTAGCTTCTGGTGGCATAAAACTCGTTTTAAATACAGAAACTTATGCCACAGGCTTGTCGAAAGATGGTACTTTGTTGGAAACAGAAGGCAATGTGTTAGTCTTTGCTAGTGGGGAAATGGGGTATTTGTATGCAACAGACTCAAAAGACGAAAAGTTTAATTCTCATCATTATAATTTCACACATGAAGATTATTCTTTATTCTCTGATATTGGCAAGGATGAAACGATTGTTTATTTAGAGTTAAATAATAATGAAACTAAATGCCTTTTTCTGACAGATAAAAAGAAAGTTTATCTCTATGATAGTAGCGAAGGAGATACAATCGAATTTGTAGAGAGTGATGTTGTAATGGCATCATTTAATAATAACAGGTTACAAACTATAAAAATATAAGTGTATGATAACAAATGAACATCAAGAGTTGCTTCGTAAAGCTGTAGCAACGAATGAAAAGGAGAAAATAAAATCTACTTTTCGAAAGGTATTGAAAGAAGAGTTTGGGGCAATTAATGGTCTCAACCCGGTAGCACAGGAGTACCTGGGTGATTTGGCTAAGTTGATAGTTGTTCCATCAAAGATAGAAGTCAACATTTCTCAGAATGAAGAACCAGAAGAGAAGCAGGCTTCTAATAGTGGGTTACTGCATTTACTTGTCTCGCTGATAGCACTTGTTGGAGTGTCTGTTATTGGAGATAAGTTTGGAATGGAATGGGGTGTTGGTCTTTCTGTAGCTTTTGCCATACTTGCATTTTTCTTTGTGAAGAAAGGCACAGGAAAGAAAGTACCGAATGTCGTTGAGCAACCTAAGGCTTCTGTGGTAGAGACTTATGATGAGAATGTTTTGATAGAATTGGTGGACAATTTGCACAAGGAAGTGAAAGGCGTGGTGCGTGAGGTTAAAACTGATATAAATGAGCCAGTTAAATTACCATTGCATGAGTGCTATCCAATTATTTTATATTGGTTGCAAATGGTGTATGCTGATGCCCAAGATTTTGATGAAGAGGCAAGAAAATATTTGTTGAAGCGTATTGTAACAATAGCTCATAATCTTTATTATGATGTGGTAGTTTATAATGGCAATAATGAAAACTTATTTGAAAAGGAAACAGATTGTGAACTTAATACAGTGAAGATGTATTCACCATCAATTATTTATAATAAGACAGGAATGGTTGTTATTCCTGGAAAAATATTTGTACCATCTAAATAATATTAATATGAAAGAGTCATATAAGATACATTTGCAAAAAGTTATGAAAGAGGGGAATGTGCAACACTTTCGTAACGAATTGCATAAAATGATAAAGGAAGAAGTGATTGCCATGGAGGTTCCATTGCTTGCTAGGAATGAAATGTTGGATATGTTGGAATTATTGGAAATTCCATTAGAGGTGAAGACCTATATTAAGTATCCACCTCAAAAACGTGATGATAAAAAAGGTATTGCTATTATTGCTGCTTCTGCAATGGGTGTCGTTTTGAATACATTATTGCGCAAAATTCCTCTTATAGCAAAGGAAGGGCTATCTTTTGGAGGAGCGGTACTAGTAGGTTTATTGGTTGCTGGCAAACCTAAAAAAGAGGAAAAAGGTGTCATTGTTGAAACAATAGTAACTCCATTTGAAGAAATCGTTTCAAAAGTAGATAAACTGTTGGGAATCATACGAGGAATTGTAACACCTAAAAAGGTTATACTTTCTGATACGTTTCCGAATATTTTGGAATGGTATCAAAAAGCATATTCGTCGTGCGGTGAGTTTGGTGCAGATTGTTCAGAGTATTTTAAAAAGCGTATTGTGAATATCTTATACCAAAATGGTTATACTTTACATAATTATGATGGGACAAATGAAAATATGTTTCATATAACAGAAATTATGGATATTTTATCGCCAACACAAGATTTACCAGCAATAACAAACGAAGCTGGTTACATATTGCCTGGTAATTTGTTTGTTCCAAAGAAAAATAATAATTAAATAAGAAAATAACAACTATGTATTTAATTGGAATCGATTTTGGTCATGGAGAGACAACGGCATCTCTCTATGATACAGAAAACAAAAGAGGAACGGTTGAGCGTCTTCATATTCGAGATGGTAACACTCTTGAATCATGTAAAGTTGAATCTGCAGTCTGCCGTAGCAAAGAAACCGGAAAATGGCAGCTTGCCATGGATATTCGTGATTCTGTATTGCCTGATTTTACCTTATATTTTAAGGCACCTATGGATGAAATCACCCCTAAAAATAAAGAAGCTTTTGCTGCCTTTATAAAGTTGGTGTTTGAGCATATATTGAAAAATCGAAACGATTTACATTATGATCCTGTTACAGGTGAGAGAAATTTCGAGCTTTATGCAGCTTGTCCTTCTTGTTGGGAAATTAGTCAAATACAGGAATATAAAAAATTTATTTCTGATATAATTCCTGTAGATTGGATTATCAAAGAAAGCGATGCTGCTTACTTTAAGTTCAATGCAGAGATACAAGCAGGTCAAAACTTTGCGGATTCTTCAGTGTTAGTTATAGATCTTGGATCTAGTACTATAGATTTTACAGCCTATAACACTAATGTTCCAAAACCCATTCCTCCTTTTGGTGAAAAGCATGGTGCTAGTGCTGTAGAAAAACTAATTTATAAGGATTTCGAAAAATATGATCCTGCTTTTAACGCAGCTAAAAAAAATGCAGAGATAAATTGTGCAAAGAATAGAATAGATTGGCATAATTATGTAGTTCATTACATTAAACAGCAGAAGGAGTTTTTTTATACTAATATTAAAGAGTCTGCTAGTTTGTTTTTGGATTTGAGTAATAAACAGATATGCAACGTACAAAGTCGTGTTTTTGATACTTGTGAAATAGGAAAAGATAAGTTGGAAGATGAAATGCTTGTTCCTTATCGTAAAACGTTGTTGCAAGATTTGAATGCCGAAAAACTTAGGTTGGAGAATAGTCAGATAGGTATTCCTAAGTGCGTTATAATTACTGGTGGTGCTTCACGTATGCCGTGGTTTCAAAAATTAGTTCAGGATGTTTTCTCTGATCCTAATTCTGAAGTGTATCGTGATAGTGAACCTTCGTATGTGGTATCTGATGGTATCGCTTATTATGCCTATGCTCATTATCAATTGAAGCCGAGAGTAGAGAATGTGATTGCTGATTTTTGGGCTGAGTATGATGATAACAAACTTGCAGAACTGATTTTGGAACAGTTTAATGTCAGTCTTCGAAACAAGCAGTTGCCAAAAATCAAGGCAATATGTGATAAGTTTGATGCTGGTGAACTTAGATATAATGCAAATGATTTCAAGGAATTGGGATTACTCCAGTACTATAATCCCGATAAAAATGGAAATCATAGCACAATTGCCTTTGGACCAGCCATGGTAAAGCATAATAATACTATCATTAATAGTGTAAATGGAGAAATTTCTCGTGATGTAAACAATAGTATGAATCAACAACTAAGAGAGGCTTTAGTCGAAAAACTCGAGTCGGCTTTTAGAGAGGCATTACATGGTTTGGTTCCAAATATAGATATAACTCCTAAAGTGAATATTGATTTGAAAAATGTATCAATTGATAGTGAATGGGATATCACTGCAATTGTAGAATTGACGAAGGATATTTATCGTGATATTTTCTTTTCAGGGAATATTTACAATGATAGAGCATCTGTAAGTGAACGTCAAAGGTTTTCGATTCCATTTTATGAAGCGCAGGAAGTTGCAAATGTAGCGCTTCCTCCTAAGTTGTTAGGAGAGGCTGTTCAAAGTCTTAAAGATAGCATTCTGGAAGAACTTACTGTAGAGAAGATGGTTAAAAAGTGTGCTTTTGAAAGATTTTAATGCGATAGAAGTAAGGACTCATCATTAGGGTCTTTACTTCTTCATTCTAATTAAATTGGTTAAGGCAATGTATATTATTGGTATCAATTTCGGGCACAAGGAGACTACGGCATCCTTTTATGATACAGAAAGTGCAAGAGAGGTCGTAAGACGTCTTTATATTCTTGATGGTGATACTTATGGGTCATGTACAGTAAATCCTGAGGTTTATCTTAATAGGAAAACAGGGGAATGGCAATTGAATAGGCCCAAACGTGATAATTATTTGAAAGATTTCATAAATAATTTCATAGAACCTATGAATGCAATGACGTCTAAGAAAAAAGAAGCTTTTGCGATTTTTGTTAGGTTGGTATTTGAGCATATATTGAAAAAACAGGAGTTTTTGCATTATAATCCAGAAACTGGTGAGCGCAATTTCGAAATCTATGTAGCATTAGGAAAAGAAAATATAGATCAGGCTAAAGAATATAAGAATTTCATTTCCAGCATCATACCCTTGGATTGGGTTATTCCTGATAGCATGGCAGTTTATTTCAAATTCAAAGCTGAAACTGAATCTAAAGATAATTTCTCAGTCTCCTCTGCGTTGGTTATAAATATAGATTCAAGAAGTATTGATTTCACTGCTTATAATGAAAAAGGAAAGCAATCTTTACTAAAAGTCTATGACCATGGTGATAGTGCGATTGAGATTTTAATCTATAAGTATTTCGAAGAGCATGATGAAAATTTTAATAAAGCCAAAGAGGAAGGTGAAGCCTTATGTTCTTGTTGGCGTGATATAGTTATTGATTACTTAAAGGGTGAAAAAGAAATATGGAGAGAATGTGGTTTTTATCGTGAGTCTCCTAAATTGATCTTATATTTACCAAATAGGCGCATCTGTCGTAATGGTAAAAGACTAGTCTTTGATGATTGTGAGATTTCAGAGAAACAATTGGAAGATGAAATACTTGTTCCATATCGCCAGACATTATTACAGGACATGAATGATGTAAAACAACGTTTAGCAGAGGAGAAAAATGGTATTCCTGGAATTGTGATGCTGACAGGTGAATCTTCCCGTATTCCTTGGTTGCAACGATTAGTGAAAGATGTTTTCTCTGATTCTCAAGTATTCCGTGATCATGATCCTTCGCATGTGGTATCTGATGGACTTGCCTATTATGGAACGGGTATTCATAAAATGAAATCTGCTATAGAAAATCTGAAAACTTCAATAGCAACAGCATTTCATGAATTCCACATACAAGATTATAATACAGCGTATGCTGACTATGTGATATCAAAGATGCAGGATTTCTTAGAAGATGAACACATGTTGGAGTATGCTAAAAAGGAGCCTGAAAAACAGGAAGAACCAATTCGGCTGAAAAAATCCTGAAATTGAGTGATAGATAAATCCAACTTTCCACTCTATGTTAGTAGAAAACAAAATAATAACATTTAAAATATAAACAATATGAAGACAAATGTATTTTCTAATGAGACATTGAACGCTGCTGTTAAGGCTATGAGTGAGTCACAGGAAGAGATTAAGAATCTTCGTGAGCAGGCTAAGGTTGAACCTATCAACGAGGTAGTTCAGTGCTATTTGATGGATAAGTTGGATATGACCCAGATCGAAGCAGAGGAAGTATGCAATGATATCCAGCAGGGAATCACAGAATTTGATAGTCAGTTTGCTGCCAATTCAGCCTCAGAGAAAGCCATTCTCCGTGAGAAGTTGGAGAGTGTAATTAAAGATATGGAGGAGGAAACCCGCGTGAAGTATCTCAGTGGCATCCTTACCGCTTTTCAGGTGGCTCAGCAGCAGGAATTGTCGTCTGAAGAAGTAACATCTTTGCAGGAATCAAATGCAAAACTTTCTGTTGAAGATCTTATCTCTAAGATTGAAACTCAGTTTAATGACAATTTTTCGGTAGAAAACTTGGCAGAATTCGTAAATACGAATGTTGATGCTTCTGCGATTATTGAATTGGCTCACCAGATTGACATGAGTAAAGAGGAGTATCGTTTCCTCGCAGCTGCAATTCTTTGTGTAGGACAGCATACTGGTAAGGTTAAACTTTCTGAGGAGCCGATTCCTGCGAGTTTGTTGGGAGCTTTAGCGAGTGCTGGTATCGAGACGCTTTCCTTGACAGGAGAGCTGAAAGAGGGCAAAATTGATTTGAAGCGTTGGCAGACTGTCCTCAAATGGATTTTGGGTGCTCTTGTGGTATGTGCATTGGGTGTTGCTGCAATAGTGTTGGTATCTTTGTTTACTGCTTCTTTGGTAGATGTTATATTCACATTGTTGGGAGATGGTTTCCTTGGCATGTTTGTAACTTCGATTATTTCCGTTTTTGTGGCTTGGAATACGAGTGAATATTTGCTTGGAAATTTACCGAAGCTCTTGGATCTTTTGGCAAGTGTTTATGATCAATACATTGAGCCTATCACGCAGAAGGTTAAGAATTGGGCAGCCATTGTGAAGGGATGGATTGATACTGTAGTTGACAAGGTTAAGGTTGGCTCAACTGTTAAGACAGAGGAGCAGGTAGAGACACCACCAACGGTTGCTCAGCCAAATCCTGTTTTAGCATAAATCTATCGTATATGATATAATCTCCAAACAACTGCCATTGCTTATCTGCTTGGCAGTTGTTTTTGATTTCGCATCATTTTGGTGAAGGTTTATCGCTACGGCGTTAGAACAGTAATAAAGAAAACGCTATAAGATTTCATCAAGAAATTAAGATAACAAAGTAGAATTAGAATATTTATGGAAGTTAAGACAGTTCACGGAATCATGGACATTCACATAGGTGCCAGATATGCAGAAGTTTATCTTCCAATATCGCCTTTGGGACTTGTCATCATCTGGGAGGTAATTAGTGAGCCTGAGGTTAAGGAAGAATCTGACGGTTCAAGACTCATATCTTGGATGGCGAGGAATACAAGAACAGGAGAAGAAACGAGGATGGGAATAAATGATAGAGACATTCATTATTCTTATCGTATATATCCTATTGACCATCCGAAGATCAAAATTTTTCGTTTTCAGTGATAGCAAGGTTACTTTTCCCCACTCTATAATATAAAAGGTATCACAATTTAAACATTAAAGATATGAATAAGACAAATATTATAGATACAGCTGTATTGAAAGAGAAAGTACAGGAGTATGCAATGAAGGTGGGACGCATCGGCGCCAGCCCCGTTTTGTTGCTCTACTTCATCATGGTCAGCAAGGACACTCCGAAAAGAGCGATAAGTTGATGATTTTGGTAACTATGTATAGAAAGAGATAAGGCTATGGGTAAAAAGATTTTCAATGATTCCTATGAAATAATGGAAGTGCTTTGTGGTGAAGATAGAAGCTTAACCCTCATTAGTAAGGAAACGTTACATATAAGCAAAAAGGTTACGCAAACAATAAAACTTGATGGTGAGCACTTGACATTCAAAGGCAAAGTCCATGTCTCGGTCGGCAAAGAATATCGTATCGAGTATGATAAAACTGCTTTTCGAGTGGAATATAGCTGTAAATATTTACATCCCTTAGAATCTGGAAGAAAGATGAAGCCTGGTGGTGACGGTAAAATTGTTACATATGAGTTTACCCCATTGAGGAAAGGGCGATTTGAAATTTACGAAGTAGAGGGCTTTCGTAATCATGAAACCTCAAGAACTGAGCATACAATAGTAGTCATATAACCAGCTATAAATTACAGCAAATATGAGGCAAAGGAAGAGTTTGGAACTCTATCCTTTAACCATGTGTTACTTCATAAAAAGAACACAAAAATGTACCAAGTTATTTTTTAATCATTACAAAATAGAAGGAAGAAGCGTATGATAACATACAATGTAGATGGCGTGAAAATGCCAAAGATTAAGAAGCGCGACACCAGTGCCTGGATTCGCAAGGTAGCTGCCTCTCATGGCCGCAAGGTGGGAGAGATAGGCTATATGTTTGTAGATGACGAGAAGATTCTCGAAGTGAACAACGAGTATCTGGGTCATGATTACTATACCGATGTCATCACCTTCGATTACGATGAGGATGATGTGATTAACGGCGACATCGTGATTTCGCTGGATACGGTCCGCACCAATGCCGAGCAGTTTGGCAAGACCTACGATGATGAGCTTCACCGCGTCATCATCCACGGCATCCTGCACCTCTGCGGCATCAATGATAAAGGCCCTGGAGAGCGAGAAATCATGGAGGAGAACGAGAACAAGGCACTCGCCCTGCTCGAAGGTGCTTCGATATTGAAGAAGTAAAGCTTCCTCAGAACTTAGAGTCGCTTTCCTGATTCTGCTGTTCTGAAAAACGAAGTTAAAGAAAGGTATTGTTATGGACATCAATAAAATTCTATCTCTCAATATTCCCGACATCCATCCCACTTATGGTGGTGTTAGAGGGAAAACCATGTCGTCACGTAGCCAGGGGTATGCTTGGCCTATCATCAGGGAGGCTGGAGTACATACCATCATCGACCTCCGTAATGATGGGATGAACCAACGCATGAAGAATCTGTGCGAAGAATACGGTATGGAGTATTTCTATTATCCCACAGACAATAGGGCTGATGTGATAGAGTGTATGGTGAAGCTGTTTCCAGAGTTTTGTAAGCGTATAGATAGGGGAGGCTTCTACATTGCTTGTGCTATGGGACTGCATCGCACGGATATTGCCCTCTGCACCTATTGGGTTTTCTATGGTGCCGACAGGGGGATAGAGCCGCCGGCACTACGTGGTTATCTGAAGAAAACGGGGCATGATACTTCAAAGATATTGCGTGTTCTCAATGCCTTTTACGATAGAATTACTGAAGAATCTGGTAAAGAACCGATGTCGGTAGAAGAGTTCAAATTCAGAAAACAAGTAATCAGGGAACAGAATAAAGTATGAGCTTTTTTCAAAAATCATAAAATGAGAATAGAGTATGAAAAAGGATAAATTGTTCACAAAAGGAAAGCCTGTCATTGGTATGATTCATACCAATCATACAGACGAAGAATCGTCATTGCAACTTGCACAAAGGGAGATAGAAATATATCTGAAGTATGGAGTGTATCCTTTGATAGAGAATTATTTTGGCGACGATGATGATTGTGAGAATATATTAGGATGGATGCAGCAAAAGCATAACGATAAAATATATGGGCTGAATATCTTAGGCGATATTTACCGATCATTTGAATTGGCAGAAAAGTATGGGGTGAGTTTTATACAGATAGACTCGGTGTGTGGGCATTTGGAGCCTGACCTTGACGAAGAATATGAATCTATGCTCAAGTTCTTGCGTAGAGATTCTGATTGTACTGTATTGGGTGGAGTGCGTTTTAAATACCAACCTGTAAACTCTGGACGTACTTTGACCGAAGACTTAAAGATTGGCATGGGACGTTGCGATGCTGTGGTATGCACGGGTGAAGGCACTGGCTTGGCTACCCCGATGGATAAGGTGGAGAAATTCAGGCAAATTCTGGGCGATTTCCCTGTAATTATTGGTGCTGGTGTTACAATCGATATGGTTGAAGCATGTGGCAGGAATAGCGATGGAGTCATCGTCGGAAGTTGGTTTAAGGACAACCACAGAGCGGAATACTCCGTCAACGAGGACTATGTGAAAGATTTCATGCTGCGCTGGAATGCCCACACATAAATAGCGTATTGAATGACGGAATAACTAAGTTAAAGAAAGGTATTGTTATGGATTCATGGGAAATATGGTTCTGCGTTGTAAGCATAGCTCAAAGCATGGGGTGCGCCTGGATTTACAGTCTGTTTCAAAAGCGTGCTTATAAGAAAGATATTCGAAGCCGACATTCTTATGTGTTGCTTGGCATGCTGCTGGCTAAGGAAGAAAAATTGCCCTACTATTTCTCCGGAAGTAGAGAAGAGGGGATAGGAGAAACCTATATCAGATTGCCTGAGGGAATCATAAGGGTTTTTTCCTGGGGTGTTGATGGCTTTGCCATTTCGCTTGTTGGGGCAGTTAAGGTGGATGACATGCTGGCCAGCAAGGCTCGTGAGTTCTGTAAGGAGTTGAATGCCAAAGAAAACAGGGTGCGGTATAGTGTAGGCTTTGATCCGATAGTTTCTGAGACCTGTTTTATGATTACCTGCAACTTCGAAGAAGAGGCTGATGGTGATGGTGAAGATGCCGCAGAATATTATATTCTCAGTTATGCCAAAACGTATCTGGTTCCCAAACAGCAGGAATTGCAAATGGCATGGGAACGTAGGATGGAAGAATTAAAAAAGGAGAAAGGATAAAGTATGAAGTGTAATTATAAAAATCAATACATTAAGTTGGGCTTACTCTCAATAGTTTTAGCCTTGTTCGGACAATTATCCCTTGTCCAAGTGAAGGCTGCAGTCGATACCCTTGGTGCTGATGAGGCTTTGGGCAAGAAGCATGTTACCCAAGTACCTTTGGAGCAGTGCAATCGGATAGATACTTGCAGCGTAACCAAATTTGCCATTGTTTCAAAAGATGGCAAGTTGGGTATCTATGACTTGGAGAAGCATGAGAATGTGACGGAGATAGATTTGGATGTTGCGGGTTTCTCTCGTCGTTATGTATCAGAAGATGGTATCGAGGTGTTTTATTTCTATGTTGAGAGAGGCATTGAGCGTGGTACCATTGGAGTGGTGGGAGAAGATAATCAAACTGTAGCTATGTGGATGGATAATCCCGAATATGTGGCCAAGCTTGATGAATGCACAACGATAGATAGCGTGATGACTCAGAAATGCCAAGAGGTTTTATCTGAAGGGTTGAAGGCGTTGAACGGCACATACGGACAGATTGCCGTTATTGATGCACAAACAGGAAGATTGAAGACTTGGGTGGCATTGGAGAAAGATGGAGATGGTTATGCTGATGGCAAGCTGTTGAAGCAAGCATGTAGTCATCGCATATTGACGCTTGTTGGTGTTACGCCGATGTTGGCAGATATTGATGGTTCGCTCAAAGACAAGATTGATTTGTGTGGTGGCGTATATAATATAGGTGACAGCATCAGTATCCGTGACCATAACTGGAAATCTGGAGGATATGGTGTGATGACTTGCCGCCAGGCTTTGACGCATAAATCGAATGTAGCGATGTTCAAGATTCTCCTGGTAAACCGTGGCGATGCTGCCTTTGGTATCTGGAAGAATATAACAAGTGCAGAAAAGCATACCAGTGCTATGGAATTGGCTGCAATCCTGAATAGTGTCTATCAGAAGAATGTTCTGACATTCCCTACATTGGAAGGTGATTCGGTTACGGAGGAGCCTAATGATATGATGCCTTTGGGGCGTAAATATCTGAAGGAAGTCTTGGTTGGCCTGAATAAAGGGGATGGCATACAGGCTTCCTATGCTCCAAAGAAAGTTGAATTGGCTGGCATTTATGGTGATTACGAAGGTGAGGAACTTGAAAACGGCAAACATACACCGGCAGAAATGTCTTTCGTAGGAGTATTCCCAGCCCAAAAACCTCGCTATGCCCTGGCGGTATTCATCAACAGGCCGGATGAGCCAACGCATAGCTCCAAGGATTTTGCTAACAGCATCGTGAATGAAGTTGTAGAATGGCTGTCAAAACATTAACATGTCAAGTCATGATAAACTGAAAAACGATGAAAATAAAAATAGAAGATGTCTAGACGATTAAAGATAAAATGGCAGGTATGGGCAAGATAAGTATAAAAGGTGCTGATGGGCAGCTCATAGATTTTCATGTGGGCACCAAGTACGCGAAGACCATAGATCGCTTCTTCTTTGCCGTAGAATACATGGAGGTGGTAGAAGAGCCTGTTGTAACAGTAAATCGCGACCATAAATGTTTCATGGCTTGGAAAGCGAAAAACAGAAAAACAGGAGAAATCAATTCGTATGGCGTAACCTTGACATACATGGGCAATGTTCCTCGTATCTACTCTATGACTTCAGAAAAGGTACGCAGGCATTTGATGGCTGCAAGGGATTGTAGAAAGGAAGCGGAAAGAGCCCGAAAGCAGAAGGGTATTGTCCGAACCTGGACGGTGTTGAAGCTGGAAAGAAGACAGAATCATACGCTGGTATTGGTGAATGTCAAGACCGGGAAGCAGCGTATCCTGGTGCGGAATGGTCAGCTGTTGATAGAAGACAAGGATATTGATTTCGCCGACATCTTCAGGGGCGTTTTGATAGGAAAGGATGAACAACGAAAGAAGGCCCTGGAACAGAAGAATGTAGAATATGGAATAGAATTGGTTGAGCATGATGCTGAAGGATATGGTATGTTGAAGTGGATTTATCACAAGGAAACCTATTATTTCGATAGTGATGACTTCGTAGGAACGGATTTTTATCCTGCGGTGTATTGCCTGGTCAATTCTGAACTCGAATTCATAGTGCCTTTCAGGCAGACTCATGATTTTGAGTACATGAAAAAACTAATAAAATAAATGTATGAAAGATAAATTTACGCCAAACTATATAGAGTCTCTTGAAGACAATGAGGTCTTCGTTTTTGGCAGCAATTTGGAAGGACACCATATCGGAGGTGCAGCAAGGATTGCCAAAGAGCATTTTGGTGCAGTATGGGGACAAGGTGTAGGATTGCAAGGAAAAAGTTATGCTATACCAACGATGCAAGGTGGGGTGGAGACGGTTACCCCATACGTTAATGAATTTCTGTCTTTTGCTCAGCAGCATAAAGAGTTGCTATTTCTCGTCACACGCATCGGCTGTGGAATTGCCGGGTTCAAGAACTACGAGATAGCTCCTCTGTTCAAGAACGCAATTGGAATGGAAAATGTCTGTTTGCCAAAAGAGTTCGTAGAAATTATAAATGGGACGCAACAAGACAAGTATAATCTGCAACGCTTCTTGGACGCACAGTCAAGCTACTACCAACATGCGTTGCTGGAAGTTCAAGACGGTCTGAAACGCTCGCATTGGATATGGTTCATATTTCCTCAACTTGCAATTCTTGGTCATAGTCGTAATGCTAAGTATTATGGCATCAGCGGGTATGATGAGGCGGAAGCATATCTCAATCATCCGATATTAGGTGAGCGGTTAAGAACTGTAACAAAGGCTTTGTTGACGCATACTGATATGGATGTGGTAGAAATCTTTGGAGAAGTTGATGCAATGAAAGTTTGTTCTTGTATGACCCTATTTGACGCGGTATCACCAGATGATGTATTCCAGGAAGTCCTTGATGTTTTTTACAAAGGACAATATGATTTTAAAACGTTGAACTATATGTAAAGAAGATATGGAAGAGAATTATAATGCAACCTCACGTAAAGGAAATGAGTCTCAGGATATGTATGATCCAGAGAAACCAACGGCTAGGAAGATAGTTTATGTTGATATGGGCGGTGTGCTTATGGATTTCCATGCTGGGTTGGAGTTGATTGGTGATGAACTCCGTAAGGAATATGCAGGAAGATACAGAGACGTACCTCATATCGTTTCTTATCTGCCACCAGTAAAAGGTGCAGTCGAGGCTATGCATCAATTACAACAAAGTGGTAAATACGATGTTTATATCCTTTCAACCTCTCCTTGGAGTAATCCAACCACATGGTCAGACAAGGTGGAATGGATAAATAGATATTTGGACAAGTATTATTGTAAGCGTCTCATTCTCTCTCACCACAAGAATCTTCTCAGCGGTGATTATATCATTGATGATAGGGGAAAACATGGAACAAGTGGATTCAAGGGAAAATGGCTTCGCTTTGGAAGTGAAGAATTTCCTAATTGGGAGAGTGTACTTGAATATCTTCAGGTATAAGAAATGGTAGGCAGAATCACCCTAAAAAACAGCAGAACCACAAGCAGAATCACCCCCAAAAACATCCAAATCAGTTTCAATAATGGAAACTCTCAGTTTCCATTATTGAAACAATGAGTTTCTAGTAAAGAAACTGAGAGTTTCTAAGGAAGAAACTATGACTTAGTTTTTTTAACATATTATTTCCTTAAATTCTTGTTTATCTCATAAAAAAGTTGTAGCTTTGCAATTTAGAAGAAACTATAAATTCATTATGATATGAAACAGGGAGTCAAGCAAATACCTAATGGTGTATCAAACTTTGTCACTATCAGGGAGCAAAACTTATATTATATAGACAAGACCATGTACTTGCCTATGCTGGAAGATGAGGCTCGAAACCTTTTCTGTATTCGTCCGCGTCGTTTCGGCAAGAGTCTCTTGCTGAGTATGCTTCGTGCTTATTATGACGTGAAAATGCAGGATAAGTTCCAAAGCCTGTTTGGCGACTTGTGGATTGGTTCACATCCCACGCCATGGCGTGGAAAATATCAGATGCTTTTTCTGGATTTCTCCAAGATAGGTGGTGATATTAGCAGTTTAAGGGAAAACTTCAATCAATATTGTGGCATCTGTTTGGATGATTTCATGGATAAGTATGGAGATTCCTATCCTGAACCCATGAAGAAAAGATTCTATGCCATGGAAAGTGCCGTAGGTAAGTTAAATATCTTGGGAACAAAAGCGGAGTCTCTAGGAATTCATCTCTATCTTGTCGTGGATGAATATGATAATTTCACCAATGTGGTGCTCAATGAGCATGGTGAAAAGGTGTATTGGGCATTGACCCATGCCAGCGGTTTCTATCGCGAAATATTCAAGGTGTTTAAAGGCATGTTCGACCGTATCTTCATGACAGGAGTCAGTCCTGTAACGCTTGATGATCTCACCAGTGGCTTTAACATCGGATGGCATATTTCTACCAAATCTAAGTTTAATCAGATGCTTGGCTTCTCTACAGAGGAAGTGAGGGAAATGTTCCTGTATTATCAGGAGTCTGGTGTCATTTGTCCGGATAGTGATGTGGAAAAAATCATTGCCGATATGAAGCCTTGGTACGACAATTATTGTTTCTCTGCCGATGCTTTGAAAACGCAGAGCAGGGTTTTTAATTGTGATATGGTTCTTTATTATTTGCGCAGTTATGCAGAATCGGGAGAGCCCCCAAGGGAGATGACAGCTCCTAATACGAGAACCGATTACAACAAGATGAACAAGTTGTTGCAACTGGATAAGTTGGATGGAAATCGTCAGGGTGTATTAATGGATATTATAGAAAAAGGTGAAATTCTTGGAACTGTGAAGGAGACATTCCCTGCCAGGGATTTGACAATGGCTGAAACTTTTGTCAGTCTCCTGTTCTACTATGGTATGCTTACGATTAAGGGTGTTCGTGGCGACCGCCTGGTTTTATGTATTCCAAACAATAATGTGCGCAAGCAATATTATGATTATCTTTTGGAAATATATCAGGACAAGGCTAAGTTGAATGTGTCACAATTGGCAGAATATTACTATAAAATGGCTTTTGAAGGAGAATGGAAATGTGCTCTTCAATATATGGCAGATGCCTATGCAAATGTTTCTTCGGTTCGTGATTCTATAGAGGGAGAGCGTAATCTGCAAGGATTCTTCATGGCTTATTTGAATCTCAATAATTATTATTATACTGCCCCTGAATTGGAATTGAATCATGGCTATTGTGATTTCTTCCTTTTGCCTAACTTGACTCACTATGCCTCGAAGCATAGTTACATTTTGGAGTTGAAAATGATTCCAAAGAAAGAGAAGCGAATGTCGAAAGAGGAGCATGAAGCCATGGTCAAGAAGCAGTGGCAAGATGCTGAGGAGCAAATCAGACGTTATGCCCAAGCTCCAAGGGTTGAAGCCTTGCGACAAGGAACTCAACTTCATAAGGTCATCATGCAGTTTGATGGCTGGAAGCTGAAAAAAATGGGGGAAGTGGAATGAGCAAAAATCGATGAGGTGATGGTGTGATAATTGCTACCGATTGCCAAAAAGCTGTAATATATAAGTAGGAGGAAAATGAAAATAGGAGGAAAACCTATTTCATTTTCCTCCTATTCTTTATATCTGGATATTATCTTTTTCTCATTACTTAACCACTACCTTCTTGTGGTTGCGAATGTAAATACCCTTGGTGTTAGGCGTTACGGCCTGGCCTGCCAAGTTGTAATATACATTATTGCCTTTGGCATTTCCCTTTATTTTATCCGAAGTTGTAACTTGGTTGATGCCTGAGGCAACTTTATCGCCCAGACGATAGAGTTTCACACCATGGCTTGGAACTTTTGCGGTGATAGTGCCAGTGGCTGTACCCAGGTACTCCTTTTGCCAGATGTCATATACAGGAACAGATTCGTTTGCTCCATAACCAATCTTGGTGAGATCGAAGGTGTAACCGGCATTCTTCGTTACGTAGAACTGGAAGTCCATGGTTGTACCTGATGAGTTCGGATTATCGGTGTCGCAACTGCTGTCGTAACCGCATAATGCGCGGAACTTCTTGTATTTGTGTCCTGCTGGCAAGTTATAGATGAGGGTACACTGAGCGTTCATGCCAAGTCCCGTCTCGTAGGTCTTGCCTTCCACGGTGAGCGTTCTTCCCTCTACATTCTGGTTTACATGGAGTGAGCCCCATGAAGATGAATATGAGGTGTGCTTCAGGGTGGTGAGGGATGTCTCATTGCCTTCCTCGTCTATCAGCACAGGGTTGATGAGGTTGGCACGGTCGTATGCGAAACCATCCCCCCAATCGCTAACTACAATCTTCAACTGTTCGGCATCGGCAATATCAAATTCCTGCATCATGCTCTTGGTGCCTGTACGGGAAATCAAACCTGTATGACTTGCGTAGTTGTTCTGTTCGCTGGTCAGAGGATTCTGGTCGAATACCATGAAGCGGATGGAGGTTGTAGAGTTGGTCTGACCGATACCGGAATCGTCTGCGGCAGCCTTCGCCTTGAAGCGTACTACATCCATATCATCAGGAATGGTGAAGAAGAGGGCTGCATTGGCATCTGCAGAGAAGCCGCGGTCGTAGGTGGTGCCGAGTACTTTCATTTTGCCACCTGTTGACACGTTCTTGTTTTCCACAATCTTGTTGAAATAAGATTTGGTATAATCGCGGGTCTTGTATTTACCGGTAAGTTCCACTTCTGTTCCATCTCTTAATACCAGGGTAGGGTTCAGCCAGTCGGCATGGTCGTAATTCCAGTTGTCGCCTGCATCATCTACTACGAGAACCAGGGTTTTGCTGCCTTGTGGCCATTCGATATCTACATCCACGGCATGACCGTCGGTGGTATAAGCCACGGTTTCAGATTTATACAAGGCTTTTCCGCCTACTACCCAACGGGTGTTGTCTCTTTGGAAGAGTGCCAGGTATTTGTTGCCTGTTGCTGGGTCTGTAGAGGTCCATGCCACCTGTCCATTGTCTTCGTTGTTCTCCACCTGATGGGCGTTCTGTCCGTATTTGTGCATCTGATGGTATTCTTCGTTGGTGAGCAGAGAGTTGGTGAAGTCATCGTTCTTGGTCATTTCACCACCAAAGAAAAGTGGAGAGTGGCAGATTCCCCAAAGACTCATCATGCTCAATTGCTCGTTTTCTGTCAGTCGGGTCCAGCGACCTTTGTCTGCGTTGGTGTAGCCTGGATCTGCGATGGTCATGGCTATCTGCCCTAGTGGGAGCATGTCACAGTCGGCATAGTTGCCTGGACGTGCATACTTGCTCCATACATCAGCTTCGTTGAATACGGCATCTACAGAACTCCAGTTGTCCCAGAGGTCATCCATCATTCGCCACATATTAGCATTGTCGAGACATTCTTGTGCATACTGATATTGGGTTTTGCCTGGGCTGAGGGATAGCACGATAGGGCGACCTGTTTGGTCGATAGCCTTACGAATCATGTGAATTTCGTCGGTGTAGAAAGGACGTGAGAGATCGTCAATCTTGATAAAATCAACCCCCCAACTGGCATAGAGGTCCATGATGCTGTTATAGTAGAGCTGGCCGAATTCGTTGTCCTGTACCAGCAAATTATCCTTTAGCCAGGTGCAAGGAGAGGTGGTACCGTTATAGACTTTCGACCATGCGGTAGATTCGCTGCCTTTCAGCTTGTATTTGTTGCTTCCTACCACCGATTTAGGTACACCACGCATAATGTGGATACCGAATTTCAATCCCATGGAGTGCAGTTTGTCGGCAAGAGCCTTAAAGCCTTCGTTTTTTCCATTCTGCATGGCAGAAGGGAAGCGGGTAGGAGATGGCAGGTAGCGACCGTTTTCATCGAGCACGTAACCCTGTGTGCCTTTCTGGTTGTAGTTGCCGCCGCCCAAGGATGGATGGTTGCAATACCAGCGGATGTCGATGACTACGTATTCCCAACCATGTTTCACGAGGTCGTGGTCCACAAGATACTGTGCGTTCTGCATTACTTCTTTCTCTGTTACTGATGAATAGTAACAATCCCAGGAATTCCAGCCCATAGGTGGTGTCTGTGCCCATGTGCGGAAGGTTGCCATGTCTTCGCTCTGTGCCTGTACGGTAGAAAGGGAAATAAGCATGGCTGCAAATGTACCAAGTACTTTTTTGTTCATACTTTAAAGTTTTAAAATGTTAGTCGTTTTTTTGATGTTTATAGATCTTTCTTGTTCCTATAAAAGATAACGATAGCTTCCCGAAGTTTATTGTTTTTCACTTCGGGTATTTTTTTATTTTGTTGTTATTGTTGCGTTATCTAATAGACTCATTGGTATTACCATGACTAAGGCAAAGTTCAGGGAGTATTGTGAGAAGAGTTCCTAGAAACTCTCCTCTACCCCGTACAATGGGACATTCTTCATCCACTCTTGTTCCTTGTATGGCGACATGGAGAAGCGGATGGCTCGCAAGTCGGGATGGGTGTCAAAGAAGGCGCGAAGTGACTTGGAACGCAGGTTCTCTTCCGCTTTTACCTCT
>ERZ1026882.382-NODE-382-length-27011-cov-74.929997_pt1 | contig 27011 bp, 25 predicted proteins | sample MGYA00380171_ERZ1026882 | MGnify/ENA primary metagenome ERZ1026882 (study PRJEB33269, sample SAMEA4719807) | human gut metagenome | biome: human-associated habitat; feature: organic feature; material: feces | place: Cameroon | collected 2013-10 ...
TGTTCTGAATGGAGAGGGTTGTTGATGGCGGCAGATCACATGGCTTCTGCTATGGAGACTGCATTTGAAATGCCGCTTGATAAACTCTTCATCAAACCTGATTTGTCGTTTTACAATAGGCAAAGTGAACTCTATCCTTTATCATTGATTTCTTCGGATAGTAAGAAGATGCATACGTTGGTAACGGCTCCAACTGGAGCTGGAAAAACTGATTTTTTGTTGAGGCGTTGTCGTGGAAGAGTTTTCTATACACTGCCTTTTCAAGCATCAATTAATGCTATGTATGATAGAATAAAGAATGATTTGAGTAATACTAATGCTCAAGTTCATCTTCTACATGCAGCCTCTAATTTGAAAGTGAAAGACGGTAAGATAGAGGAAAGTATCATGCAGCGTCATGTTGGTGCATCAGTGAAGGTTCTTACTCCACACCAGATGGCCTCTGTTGTTTTTGGTATCAAAGGATATGAGGCCATGGCTATGGATTTAAAAGGTTGTGATGTGATTCTCGATGAGATACACACCTATTCTGATGTTATGCAGTCTATAGTTCTACGCATTATAGAAATTCTTGTTGCACTGGAGTGTAGGGTACATGTTGGTACGGCAACAATGCCGACAGAATTGTATCAGAAGATACTTCAACTATTGGGTGGAGCTGATGCAGTTTATGAAGTAAAGTTGGATTCTCTGACGCTTCAATCATTTAACAGGCATCAAATCTACAAGCTCGATGATAAAAAAGAATCTTATGATGTGATAGCCTCAGCAATCGAAAGCAATTCTAAAGTTCTCATAGTATGTAATCAAGTAAAAAGAGCACAGGAACTATATGAGTCTATTGAGAAATTATATCCGGATGTGAAGAAGATGCTTGTGCATAGCAGGTACAAACGAAGCGACAGGGCTAGATTGGAAACAGAGTTGCGTGAAGACTTCAATCAATTAGAAAACGTTCCATGTATCGTTGTTTCCACTCAAGTAGTAGAAGTCAGTCTTGATATCAGCTTTGATATAATGATTACTGAGTGTGCTCCAATTGATGCTCTTACACAGCGTTTTGGACGAATTAATCGCAAGCGTACAAGAGATACCATTGGACACTACAAGCCGATATATGTCATAGCACCACCTGAAGATGATAAAGAAGCTCTTCCTTATAGTCTGGATGTTCTGAAAGATACTTTCAGTGTCCTGCCAGACAGTGGTGACATCATGGAGGAATGTCATGTTCAGGAAATGATAGATAAGGTATATCCAAAGATTGACTTTCAGAATATAGACTTTACTGGTGTGGTGTTCTTGGAAGGGAAATGGGTGTTAAAGGCACTTTGTCATCATCCGAAATCAGCGTTACTGGAAACGCTTGACATCAATTCTGCTGTTTGTATTACAGAAGATGATAAAGATAGATACTTATGTGCCAACGCATTGGAAAGGGTTGAAATGGAAATACCTGTAAGCTATCATTCCATTGCACATAGAAATCTTGATCAGCTCAATAAGGGGTCACATCCTTTTGTCATTCCGAACAAAGGATACGATGAAGAAAAAGGATTGTTACCCGATTTGTGTAAAATAGAATATTATCAATCATTTGAAATACTATAAAATATGATAACATCAAATATTGGAAAGATATTTCTGGATGCTTACAATGAAGAATATGGCACCAGCTATGATGCCCGTACATTCTTCTTGGAGCAGTTTTATCCCTTGTTTTTTGATCAAAACAAGCAGATGATGTATGCAATTAATTCACCTTTCGTACAACAACTTCCTAGCTGTCGTGATTGCATAAAAGGCATTAAGAAATTTGAAAATCCAGATGAAAGAACAAGACGCTTGAAAGTGTTTTTAGATAAAGTAGACAATCAGGATGCTGATGCTAGTATTGCAATTGGATACCCATCAATAGAATATAGCGCAACAACTTCAGGGCAAGTGACAGATATGAAAATAAATACTTCTAAAGAAGATATATTCTTATCATGGATAGGTGGTGCATTAGGAATTACTGTAAGTGGAGGAGTCTCTATTCTTTTTACTCATAAGAAGATTCTACTAGATATCTTTAAAGGATGGAAATTCTATCGCAAAGCACTTAATGAAACATTAATGTTAGATGGAAATAAGATAAATAGCTGGAATGGGCAATGGCTTTCTCATTATTATGATCAGAGAGAATATGAGGAAGATAATCCATTTGCGAATTTTGCGCCTTATAAAGTGGATAAGGATGGAATCATCAGTATTGATACCCAAACATGGACGAAAATTCTCATAGGTATTTCAAGAAAGTACCGAAATACTCAAGTCTTGGGCTACATCTATAGCATAGGACAGACAAATACGACCATTGGTTTTATACCATTTGATTTGACTCAAATACGCCGTCCAATTCATCTTTATGAAAAGATATTTGGGATGAGCAATGGTAGAAATGCAGAGTCTTTATGGGGAACTGCCATTGGATTTAAAACGGCTTGTACTTATGGGGCTATAGGTATTAAAGCTATGGAGCCTAAAGGACTTAGAGATTATGTATGTTCAAAAGGAGATAATGTGCCGAAACAGCCGAAAACTCCTAAAAATGAAGACGAACAAATTAATTTTAACGTATATAAAATTTGGATATTAGCTATGTTGAATAATGATGAATTATGGGAGAAATCCCAAGAGATGGCTGAGTTGTTGAACGAAGCCTCTAGTGATAAGGATAAGTCTATCAGTACCAAACGTAAAAATTTGGTTGAAACAGTGCTCAATGCAACTAACAAGAAACAGTTCATAGCAGCTGCTACAGAGGTTGTTTCATTCATTGGTAAGAAAGATGAGTTTAAAGGAATCGTGAAGGAGATTCATGGTATGCCTACAGACAATGTACCATACTTCTTAACACTTTTGCGTTTCCAGTATAAGACATTATAATAACAATTAAAAATACAAGATTATGAAAGAGAATTCTTTTATTTATTTGCGAGGTCTCAAGCATGCTGCGTTCACTGTATTCTGTGTAGAAGATGGTCAGAAATCTTATTATGACCCACAGTTCAACGTAAGAGTTCCATTTTCAAGTGGTCAACAGGTTAAGCGTTCTATCCTGGAGCAGCTTAACGATGTTTTAGGTGTTCAACCTTCTCCTACCGAGTTCTTTTTTGATGTAGATAAGAAAGGTGCGCTTAAAGAAGGTGAGGTTCTTTCGTCTTGTGATCCACATTATGTTGACCAGCTTTTAGGTGGCTGGATGAGAACTTCAAAGGGTGGAAAAGAGAAAGCAGTAAAGCGTAGAAGTCCATTTAGTATTTCTGCGATGACCCCTTTGCATCCACTTTTGGCTGCAGTTTCTAAGGAGAACATTTCATTCGATCGTTCAGATAAGCCTAACGTGCATAAAGTTGTTGTGCGCGATGCAAACGGAAATCGTCTGACTGATGAACAGGTTAGTGACTTTTTAGAGGGTAACGATAGAAGTTTGTATCGCAAATGGATTCCAGACAATAATCGTGCTACTGGTCTCTTTGTATATGATATTGCTATTGATTTGCGACGTTTGTTCTGCGTTTCAACTAATCAGTTAGAACCTGAGATTACATCAGGTATGGTAGAGAAGTTGAAAGAAGATGGATGGAAAGTGATCACTACTTCTTTTGGTGAATGCTTGTTGATGCCGAAAGAGCAGCGTGAGCAGATTATTCCAGCCATAGCCGATGCTCTGATTGATTGGCATATCACATCCAATCAGGCAAGAACATTCAGTTTGATGGAGACTTTAGCCATTGCTATTAGTGATAATGCTAATACTTTAGCTGCAGCTATTCGTGCCAAGCTTGTTGAGGATGGAGAATCTAAACCAAAGGCAAAGCCTATCGTTGACGAAAATGCTGGTGCCAAGACATTTGTAACTCTTCCATGTGCAAGTTATGTCGTGACAGAGACAGAAAGCGTAGATGCTTTGGCTAAGGCTAAGCAGGAGTTGGTTGATAGAATGATGGCGTTTGATTACGAGAATCAGATTTAGTATAAATGATGAGGCTCTTGGCTTTTACCAGGAGCCTCCTATCGATTTTTCTCTATGGTCATAACAGGTACTCATTTCAACTATTACCAGCTTTGCCATCGCAAACTATGGCTGTTTGCCAATGGTATCAACATGGAACAAGAATCAGACTTGGTCTATGAAGGAAAGCTGGTGCATGAATCAAGTTATCCGCAACGTTCATCAAAGTATGAGGAAGTGGAGATTGATGGTATCAAAGTGGATTACTATGATGCCAAGAACAAGGTCATCCACGAGATAAAGAAATCTAATAAGGTGGATAAAGCTCATGAATGGCAACTGAAATATTACATGTATGTTTTTGAGCAACATGGAATTGATGGCGTGAAGGGCATCTTGGAATATCCTCTTTTGAGAAAGACAAAAGAAGTAATTTTGACAGATGTCGATAGAGATGATATTCAGGTTAGAGCTAAAGACATTATTAAGATCATCTCTCAAGATGTTTGCCCGTCTAAGGTCAAGAAAGGCATCTGCAAGAATTGTAGTTATTTCGATTTTTGTTATATAAACGAGTTGGAGGAAGAAGAATGAAAAGAAGTTTTTATCTGTTCAATCCAGGCATTATGGAGAGAAGGGACAATACGCTGAAGTTCACGCCTGTTATCGTGAATGAAGATAATGAAGAAATCAAGCAGCAACCTCGATACATTCCTATTGAGGATGTTGCGGAACTGTATGCCTTTGGAAGTCTGCGGGCAAATAGTGCTTTGTTCAACTTTCTGGGGCAGAAAGGTATTCCAGTCCACTTCTTCGACTATTATGAGAACTATACCGGAAGCTTCATGCCAAGGGAAAGTCTTCTTTCTGGCAAGGCATTGTTGGCACAAACATCTGCGTACCAAAACAAGAAAAAAAGAGTAGAATTGGCACGAAAGTTCATTCAGGGGGCAGCTTGGAATATGGTTATGAACCTCAACTATTATAATCGTAGAGGAAAAGACCTGCAAGATATTATCGATACCATTAAGAGATTGAGTAATACTTTGCCAGATGCTAAGGCTGTAGATGAGATAATGGGAATTGAGGGAAATATTCGACAAGCCTATTATGCTGCATTCGATATCATTATCGATGATTTCAACATGGGGTCAAGAAGCAAGCAACCGCCAGAGAACGAGGTAAATGCTCTCATTTCTTTTGGCAACATGATGTGCTATACCGAAACTCTCCGAGCTGTTCATCAAACTCAGCTCAATCCAACGATAAGCTTTCTGCATACTCCGGGAGAAAGGCGTTTTTCGTTATGTCTTGATATATCCGAGATTTTTAAGCCTATTATCGTGGATAGAGTCATCTTCAAGGTACTCAATAAGCATGCTTTAAGTACCAGTCATTTTGATAAGAAACTCAACAAATGTCTTTTGAACGAAAAGGGAAAGAAGATTTTTGTAAAGGCTATGGAAGAGCGTTATGATGAGACTTTCCGTCATCGTTCTTTAGGACGTAATGTAAGCTATAAGCACCTTATAAAGTTGGAATGCTATAAGCTACTGAAAGATATTTTGGGAATAGAAGAATATAAACCTTTTAAAATGTATTGGTGATATGTATGTGATTATAGTTTACGATGTAGGTGAGAAGCGAGTTGGCAAAATGTTGAAGCTTTGCCGCCAGTATTTGTGTTGGATTCAGAACTCAGTTTTGGAGGGAGAATTATCTGAAGCCAAACTTCGTGAATTACAAATGAAAATGAAAGCTATCATTGATGAATCCGAGGATAGCGTCATAGTTTTCACCAATAAAATGGGATATAATATGAACAAGCAGATTCTTGGAAAAGAACGAATGTCTACCGATAATTTCTTATAAAGAGTTGTCGATATACTAAAAAATGACTTTTTAAGTTTCTTGCCACCTTCAAAAAGTGCTCTTTGACTTATTGAAACCTCCATAAATAGGCAGGTTGTCGTAAGACCGCAGAAAATATATTTTTGTGCATCGACATTTATTTGAAATATTTTTTGTATTTTTGCACCCGCAAACCTATAGAGTCTTCGGGGGTTGTATACCTTAGACTTAACGGGTTTTAATCGTACCTTTATGGAATTGAAACGATTCTTATTCTTCACCGTCTGAGAGTCTTACTCAGTTTTAATCGTACCTTTATGGAATTGAAACAACGTATGGCAAATTATGTTTATAACAATAGCATGGAGTTTTAATCGTACCTTTATGGAATTGAAACTACTGGAGGTTATAATCTTGCCAACCTTTGAGGTTGTTTTAATCGTACCTTTATGGAATTGAAACCTCTGTCCTTGAAGATCAGAAGTAACTGGCTGCTGATTGTTTTAATCGTACCTTTATGGAATTGAAACACCTTTGAGGTTTTCACGACCAAGACTTTCAACAGTTTTAATCGTACCTTTATGGAATTGAAACGAGACTGGAAATGTTGTTGACTTACTTACTCGTGTTTTAATCGTACCTTTATGGAATTGAAACGTCTTTAGATGAGGTAGCCTCTTTCCGTGATGTTTGTTTTAATCGTACCTTTATGGAATTGAAACAGAACAGCCGCGTTATCGCCTGCGAGGTTCTGATTGTTTTAATCGTACCTTTATGGAATTGAAACTACTGAGGATTTGGGAGAACTCCATTATTAGCATGTTTTAATCGTACCTTTATGGAATTGAAACCACGGTACATACATATCATTACCACGAAAATCCAATAATGTTTTAATCGTACCTTTATGGAATTGAAACGTAAAATTGTTACTTCTGCTACTGGTGCTAATTTGGTTTTAATCGTACCTTTATGGAATTGAAACACAGAACGCAAACCACTTAAACCGCCATTATACTCAGTTTTAATCGTACCTTTATGGAATTGAAACTTATATTTTATGCTCAAGGAGAATAAAATAATAATAGTTTTAATCGTACCTTTATGGAATTGAAACTGATGGATATGTCGATTTGTGCTACTCAAGAGACGTTTTAATCGTACCTTTATGGAATTGAAACGCGAGTTTGAGAAAAGTCAATTAACTTGGTTAAGTCATGTTTTAATCGTACCTTTATGGAATTGAAACATGTTTATTAACAGGTAAATTCAAGATTTTAACCAGTTTTAATCGTACCTTTATGGAATTGAAACATCGAATCGAACTCCGGCACAGGTAAGTCCGTAGAGTTTTAATCGTACCTTTATGGAATTGAAACAAGTGTGCTTTGATTTGGTCTTTATAATTGGAGTGTTTTAATCGTACCTTTATGGAATTGAAACAGCCGTGAAAAGGGCGTCAATAGTAGTTGCACTTTCAAGTTTTAATCGTACCTTTATGGAATTGAAACAAAAAAAGCAATTTTGGCTTTTGCCTCAGTTTGATAGAGTTTTAATCGTACCTTTATGGAATTGAAACAGCACACTGGCACGGCTTAGAGGGTGTGCCAACTTCAAGTTTTAATCGTACCTTTATGGAATTGAAACACGAGTATTTTCAAAGTTGACAAGTTTAGAAATATCCGTTTTAATCGTACCTTTATGGAATTGAAACAAGATACACCTTACCCATAAGAATAGAGAAAGACTTTGTTTTAATCGTACCTTTATGGAATTGAAACTAAGGCATTTAAGGTCTGAACACCTTCTAAGTAAGTTTTAATCGTACCTTTATGGAATTGAAACAAGGTAAGGAGATTGTAACCGAGCAAGAGGATGGTGTTTTAATCGTACCTTTATGGAATTGAAACTTTACTGCAGTAAATCCCTTTTGTGTCAGTTATCGTTTTAATCGTACCTTTATGGAATTGAAACAATACCAAGACCTTTCGTGTCTTAGAAGCCAACTCCAGTTTTAATCGTACCTTTATGGAATTGAAACGTCGCAACCTCAAGATACATCAGGTCTTCAGGCTGTTTTAATCGTACCTTTATGGAATTGAAACGGCATTAACTCCATAGTATGAACTGGAAGAATAGGTTTTAATCGTACCTTTATGGAATTGAAACGTGTATTCAAGTTGGAACAAAATTACCGCAGCACTCGTTTTAATCGTACCTTTATGGAATTGAAACGTCTCTCGAAAGCCTTGCGAGTCTTCTGACCTACGTTTTAATCGTACCTTTATGGAATTGAAACTTCGCAGCCACTGACGGAGACAGCATACCGATATGTTTTAATCGTACCTTTATGGAATTGAAACTGGTAAACACGTGTAGTATCATGAGTAATAACAACTGTTTTAATCGTACCTTTATGGAATTGAAACGTGTGCATCTTGGTGCAAGACTACCAGTGATTCTGGGTTTTAATCGTACCTTTATGGAATTGAAACTGACTTATTTTGTTTTTAAAACTCCCTGATGTTTGGTTTTAATCGTACCTTTATGGAATTGAAACTACTATGAAAAACACCGCCGCCGTCGCACGGCGAGTTTTAATCGTACCTTTATGGAATTGAAACTCAGTACCAACAATTGAAAGAGGAATCGTAGTAGGTTTTAATCGTACCTTTATGGAATTGAAACGGAGCAACAGAAAAAATATCACTGTGTGATAAGTCAGTTTTAATCGTACCTTTATGGAATTGAAACCGGAGAGGACACTCTAAATACCGCTTAGAAACTCGTTTTAATCGTACCTTTATGGAATTGAAACACTTTTTGAACATCACATTTGGTTTACAAGTGATAAAGGTTTTAATCGTACCTTTATGGAATTGAAACTAGTCACCATCACCAGCAGCAACAGACAAACGCAAGTTTTAATCGTACCTTTATGGAATTGAAACTGCTTACGCTGATAAGCAATCTTCTGAGCCTTCTTTCCGTTTTAATCGTACCTTTATGGAATTGAAACTAGTCTTCCATCTTGTCTTGTCATTAAACTCAGGGTTTTAATCGTACCTTTATGGAATTGAAACATGTTCCTGTTTCCTACTCGTTTATATCTCGACACTGTTTTAATCGTACCTTTATGGAATTGAAACAAGGAGATTATACATTTATATACACTACTTTATTGTTTTAATCGTACCTTTATGGAATTGAAACGATGATTCAAAAAATCATGGAGAGTGACCGTAAGGTTTTAATCGTACCTTTATGGAATTGAAACCGGAGTGAAAACCGCTGCCGGCGTCCGGCGAAGTCGTTTTAATCGTACCTTTATGGAATTGAAACTTCTCTTTGCTTCCGAATCATAGTGAAGAGAGTTAAGTTTTAATCGTACCTTTATGGAATTGAAACTAAGTTGATAAGCTATATTTGCAGACGTTTGGGCAGTTTTAATCGTACCTTTATGGAATTGAAACCGAGAAATTATTCATTTGTATTCACTTCTTTATAGTTTTAATCGTACCTTTATGGAATTGAAACGTAAGCAGACTGGATATTGCTTTGCAAAGTCTCCTTTGTTTTAATCGTACCTTTATGGAATTGAAACGATGTACTTTTGCAAATGAGACGTTTTGTAGAGTTGTTTTAATCGTACCTTTATGGAATTGAAACAAAAGTTGCAAAAGTCGAAAAAAGTCGTATCTTGTTTTAATCGTACCTTTATGGAATTGAAACATTCTACCAACTGAACTACTTGCTTCTGACACAAGTTTTAATCGTACCTTTATGGAATTGAAACTGGATGAGGGCAAAAACAATATAGTTTTAGATGGGTTTTAATCGTACCTTTATGGAATTGAAACTTGATTCGCAGGTTTCACTTAATAAGACCGTTGAAACTGTTTTAATCGTACCTTTATGGAATTGAAACTTTGTCATTAGCTATGGTGTGATTGGAAGCTATAGAATGTTTTAATCGTACCTTTATGGAATTGAAACTACATAACACCTGCGTTAAGTCCTGCGGCTTGTAAATGTTTTAATCGTACCTTTATGGAATTGAAACCGACACAGAATGAGCGAAAGTAAGTCAAGGCTTTGTTTTAATCGTACCTTTATGGAATTGAAACACTGTATCTCTGTAGAGTCTTGCCACCGCCTCTGCAGTTTTAATCGTACCTTTATGGAATTGAAACTTTGGAAAAGACGCATATTACTATCACGCTCAATGTTTTAATCGTACCTTTATGGAATTGAAACCTGGAGAAATCTTGTTCATACCACTACGCTTCTGTTTCATGTTTTAATCGTACCTTTATGGAATTGAAACAGTATAAAGAATGTGGTGCGCCTCGTTTCTACATGTTTTAATCGTACCTTTATGGAATTGAAACAGAAGTCAAAGTTGAGCATGGTAGTGAAGGACTGGGCAGTTTTAATCGTACCTTTATGGAATTGAAACAGTATCATTAAACACCCCTTGACCGAACTTGTCTGGTTTTAATCGTACCTTTATGGAATTGAAACGTCTTTTTCCTCTTTGGCTTCGGCTCATTATTTTTGTTTTAATCGTACCTTTATGGAATTGAAACGTCACTATCAGATACAAAGAGTTAGCCAATGGCAAGTTTTAATCGTACCTTTATGGAATTGAAACGAAATAATGCACTTGATGATTCTTGACAAATGCAAGTTTTAATCGTACCTTTATGGAATTGAAAGTCCAGTTGACATACTTAAGAACCGAATGCACATTATTAATATATTAGCACACATCATGAGGCCATAGCCTTTATTCGGGTGCAAAATTACGAAGAATATATTTCTAACTTACGACACGGATGTTACAAAATGATGAAGAAAGCCCAAATCATACATCCCAGACATTCCTTGATATGAAACGTTACCAATACATTTTTGACTTTTCCCTTTGTTATTTCAAATAAAATGATTAGTTTTGCAGATGCAAAGAGTCTGATAAGATATTATCACCAGAAACTTAAAAGAAAGAACCATGGCAGAATTGAAATTATATCCAGTAGGAATCCAGACTTTCGAGGAAATCATCACCCGAAATCTGCTGTACGTAGATAAGACGGAATATGTCTATCGCATGACTCATAGCGGTGGCAAACATTTCTTCTTAAGCCGTCCACGCCGTTTCGGAAAGTCATTGTTGGTTTCTACTTTTAAGAGTTATTTCCAGGGAAAGAAGGAACTCTTCAAAGGACTTGCCATCGAAAAGTTGGAAAAGGACTGGACGGAATACCCTGTCCTGCATTTCAGCATGGCTGGCGGTAAACACATGGAGAAGGACCAGCTTGAAAGATATTTGGGAAACCGGCTTGCTGAACAAGAAAAAGTATGGGGAATCAAGACTCCCGCTGTTGATGCGAACGACCGTCTCATCGCACTCATTCAGACTGCTTACGAAAAGACCGGCAAGCAGGTGGTAGTACTCATTGATGAGTATGACGCACCTCTACTTGATGTTGTGCATGAAGATTCTCATTTGAAAGATTTGCGCAATGTGATGCGTAATTTCTATAGTCCATTGAAGGATTGCGAACCTATGCTTCGCTTTGTTTTCCTGACAGGTATCACTAAATTCTCGCAGATGAGCATCTTCAGTGAACTCAATAATATCACCAATATCAGCATGGATCATGAGTACGCTGGAATCTGCGGAATTACCAAGGAGGAATTGGAGACTCAGATGTCGGCAGATGTTGATGCATTAGCAGTAAAGATGAATCTAACCCGAGCTCAGACTCTTGATACATTGCAAGAGTTTTATGACGGTTATCACTTTGCAGCCCAGTCACCCGACATCTTCAATCCTTATAGTCTGCTGAATGCTATGGCTAAAAGTAAGTTGGATTATTATTGGTTCACTTCAGGCACGCCTACCTATCTGATAGAAATGCTTAAGAAATTTCAGGTAATGCCTTCTGATATAGGACGTTGTGAGGCAGACAAATCAGACTTTGATGCACCGACCGAAATGATGGTATCCATCATGCCTCTTTTGTATCAGAGTGGATATATCACCATCAAAGGCTATGATCCAGAGACAGAACTCTTCACGCTTGATATTCCCAACAAGGAAATTCGTGTTGGATTATATCGCAGTCTCTTACCTAATTATATAGGTACGACTACGCCTAAGGGAGCAACCACCATCGCCAAGATGTCTGCTCTTATCCGCCGCAATGATATGGATGGTGCCTTACAGATGCTTCAGGCTTTTCTTGCAACGGTTCCATATTGCAATCAGGCAGATTCTGAGGGACATTATCAGCAGATGATGTATGTGATATTTTCTATTCTTGATAATTACGTGGATGTAGAAGTTCGCACTCCGTCAGGAAGAGTGGATATGGTTTTGAGAACAGCCACGCATCTCTATCTCTTTGAGTTGAAGCTGAACAAGGATGCCGCTGCAGCGATGAAGCAGATAGACCTCAAGGAATATCCTAAGCGTTTTGCTCTAAGTGGCTTGCCTATCATAAAGGTAGGCGTCAACTTTGATGTCGCTTCGCATAATATTACGGATTGGATAATAGAAGATTATACATAAATGGTGGCATAATTTTCATATCGCATCACAGGCGTACGCTCTTCTCGTTCTGAGGAACGTACGCCTTGTTATTTATTCCCCACCCCCTTTCTCAAAATATTGTGAATACTCCTTCTTCACGTCGAAGCAAGGACAGGCCTTGGCGGAAAACTCGTTGTGGCCGTGGATAGTGAATATGGGGAATAATTTTGACCTAAAATAACCTTGACCAAATGACCGGGTTTATACTAACGAAAGTCGGGGAGAGTTTTACGAAATAGTCGTTCATTGCCAATTTTGCTTCTGATAACCCTATTTTGGGAGTTCAAAAATAAGGGTTTATAGTGAAAAAATCCACAGTTTCATGCTTGTAAGTGAAAAAATAAGCAGAAAAACGCACCCAAAATAGGGATTTCTGATCATAGTTGAAATACCTAATCATTATTGCCTTACCCAATTACCTGTTGCTGCCAATTAGTGTTTCTTCCTTCCCAAATCGTTTTTCATAAGTACTTAATACTAAAGAACTTAACTTCTTTCCTTGACTGATCCTAATTCACTCTAAAAGATTAATCAACTTATGAAACATTCCACATTTCCGATGATTACGACAAAATTATAATGCTTTGATATATACCCAAAAATATGTGTTTTTAAAACGAAAAAGTAGAAAAAGAGCAATTTTTAGTTGTGAAAAGCTAAATTTTTAAGGCAAAAGCATAGGTTTTGAGTCAAGAAAAGGGAGTATAAATTGCAATTTTTGACGAATATTATACAAAAATGGATAAAGGCGTAAGCTGGATTAGTTGCAAATTATCAGAATATTGTATCTTTATTGCACTTATAAATCTGTCGCGAACAAAATAGTTTAGTATACATAACATACTGATACCCAATAACATAAGCAATCATAACGATTAAAAAGATTCTCCCATCAAGTAGCATTCTGGTCATAAAGGTCAAGGTCATTGTTGGTCAATTTATAAGAAGTATTGGTCATTTTTTCTATAGTATAATATAAATATTAATATTTATATTATACTATAGGCATTTTGACCCATCCCCCGAAGGATTTTGACCAACAATGACATTGACCTTTGTGACCGTTTTTCAAAAATCCTGAGCCGCTTCCTTCATTTTCTTCCAATTCTATCAAAATGCAGCAATTGATTTCCGAAATATCGTTGTAAAGCGTTATCAGTCAGACACTTACGAACACACCTAAAAAATCTGTAGCCCCAAAAGTTGTTTCCAACTCAAAATTGTTGTACCTTTGCACCAGCAATCGAAAGAAAGCTTCTCTTGTACCGAAAGTCAGTCTTCATAGACGACACATTCAGGTCTCGATTGACGTCAGGCGCCGGTCGTCAATGACGACCAAAATAAGGGCAAGAAATGAGGCTTCTGGGGAATTGAAATATCAACCATCTAAACACACACAAAGTATGATTAACTACAGCATTACCATGCGCTCAGTGAACAGTAACCTCCTTGAAATCAATCAGGCTAAATCACGTATCAACCAGGCGAGGATGCCGACAAGTTCACCGCTCAGAACATCACTGATGTAAAGGTTCTTTGGGAGCCAGGCGCCGAGTTCAAGAACCTCATTGCCGATGCCGAGTTCAACCTCGTAGCCAGCCGCAGCGCTCAGGCTGCAGTCATCAAGGCCATCAAGGAGGGCAAAGCCAACGTGGATCTCAGCACTCCAACTACTCCTGGCGACGGTTCAGATGGCGGTGGCTCTAACCCAAGCGGTGGCACTCCTGCAGGAGGTAACACCGAGCAGAGCGGCGGCACCAGCCAAGGCACCGGTTCCAACCCAAGCGGCGACAATAAGGGCGACGCTGGACAGGACGGCAGCGGCGAGGACAACGAACTGTAGAAGGAAAATTAACCTCCTGTAAAACACACAAAGAATTTAAGTTTAACCTTTAAAATTGAATCAATATGAGTAAGATGAAAGCAGACACATGGAAGACCATTCTTCAAATCGCCATCAGTTTCTTGACGGCAATTGCCACTTCATTGGGCGTTACAAGTTGTATGGGATAGGATTGATAATCCGTTCTTAAACGAACTCTTTGTATTTTTTCATTAGAACTTTTAAGTTAGGAGGGTGTGTCATAAGTCTGTGACGCACCCTCTTTTCTTATCATCTGACAGGAAGCCCTATCTTGTTACACACATAACAAAGCGAGAAAAATGATATATATAAATTATTGTCACAAAAACAACATATCCGATAGCAAAATGTCATTTTCAAGGCTAAAAACAAGTGGTTGACTCATATCAAGAAAAACATTTTGCAATGATATTTCTCGGCAAAAGATGCCGTTATTCGATAAAAAAGTGTTAACTTTGCACTCGTATTTAAGGAATAACAAATAATAAATTTTAAAAAGGTTAATAATTATGATGACTATTTTTACAATGGCTTTCGCCGCAGTTATGTTTTCAGGTATGGTTCTTTGCATGGGCATGTTCTTGAAACACGTAGTAAACTCAATTCCAGAAATGACTAACATGAGCCATTCTGTTAGCTTGAGCAAGTAAGAATAGAATACTACGATATACATAATATACATATATGAATCACTTTAGAAATAGAGAGAGAGATTTATATAAAGATGAGGGTGCGTCACAGATTTATGACGCACCCTCTTTTTTCGTTACACTAAGATAAATGAATTCTTCGACAAGCAAAACCTGGGTGTCCATGTAAGCCTTGCCCTCATGATTCCGGTCATTTGGTCAAAGTCATTTCCGGTCAAAATCATTTCGACCTGTACAGGTCGCAGAAACAGTTTGAAAAAATCACCTAAAACATTTGGTAATTACGAATATTCAGCGTATCTTTGCAAAGAAGAATGACAATAACAGATAGATATGGCAGAAACAAAAAGATACCCTCTGGGAATCCAGACTTTTTCGGAGATAGTAAAAGGCAACTACTATTATGCCGACAAGACTGATGTCGCATATAGATTGGCACATTATGCCAAGTTCCATTTCCTGAGTCGTCCACGGCGATTCGGCAAGTCTCTTTTTGTTTCTACCCTCCAGGCTTATTTCGAGGGAAAGAAGGATTTGTTCAAGGGACTGGCTATCGAAAAGTTGGAAAAAGAATGGAATAAATATCCTGTCATTCATCTGGATTTGAGCAGCGGGAAATATTATAGTCTGCAAAACCTGCACGCTAATCTTAATCTCATCCTCCTTCAACTGGAAGAGAAATATGGCTTAAAGACAAATGCGCCTACAGTTTACAGTGCCCGTTGGAGACAAATATTAGAGGCTGCCAGACAACAATCAGGTAAACAGGTTGTCGTACTCATCGACGAGTATGATGCCCCGATGCATGATTCCGTTTCCGACCCGGAGCTCCAGAAGAGCATTCGCAGCATCATGCGTGACCTCTTCAGTCCGCTGAAAGAACAAGAAAGGAACCTTCGTTTCGTTCTCATCACAGGCATTTCAAAGTTCAGCCAACTCAGCATCTTCAGTGAATTGAACAACCTAAAGAACATCAGTATGAAGGATGAATACAGCGCCATTTGCGGCATTACCCAACAACAGCTCATCACAGATTTCAGGGAAGGTATCGAAGCGATGGCAGCTCATAACAGCCTCAGCTTCGAGGAAACCGTAGAACAGCTGAAGGTGCATTACGACGGTTATCACTTCACGCCAAACTGTCCTGACATTTTCAATCCATACAGCATTATCAACGCCCTGGACGACAAGGACTTCAACAGCTACTGGTTTACATCCGGCACTCCAACCTTCCTCATAGAATTACTCCAGAAAAACAGTATCGACATGTTGCAACTGGACAATCTGTGGGCAAGAGACAGCCGATTTGATGTGCCTACCGATACCATCACCGACCCTATCCCCGTTCTCTATCAGAGCGGTTACCTCACCATAAAGGAATACAATCGCGAACTCCGAATGTATCGCCTTGGATTCCCGAATGAGGAAGTTCGGCAAGGGTTCTCGGAGAGTCTTTATCGCTATTATGCCCCAACGATGATGGGCGAGTTGGACACTGTGGTATACAAGTATCGGGAAAAGGTGAAGCAGGAGGATAACATGGAAGCGTTCATGCCATATCTTCAAGCATTCTACGACAAATTTCCTTATACTATTATCAACAACAATGAGCGGCATTATCAGGCAGTAATGTACACCATTTTCTCGATGCTTGGAGCAGATGTGAAAGCAGAGGAAACAACGTCAGATGGCAGAATCGACATGGTACTGAAGACTGAGAAGACCATCTATATCTTCGAGTTGAAATACAACCAGTCGGCAAAGGTAGCGATAAATCAAATCAACCAGAAAGACTATGCTAAAATCTTTACTGATGATGGAAGAAGAATCATAAAAGTAGGAGTTAACTTCTCTGAGGACAGAAGGAGTTTGGAGAGTTGGAAAATGGAATAACCCTTTCCCCTTCACCTCCCTGTATTTTACTTCCTAAAATATTGTATAAAGCCCCGATGCCTCTCGCACCAGGGCTTTAAAATAATCTTATCTGTTATGAAGTACAACTATAGTGGTTGACTGCGCCACAAGGCTATGGCGACTTTTGTCTTATGGGGAATGATGGCCCCAGCCTTATTTTATCCCTCTACTTATAAAACAAAATAAATGGGTTTGCTATAAGAGTTTTTCATTACCGCCAAATCACCGCCAAATCACTTTCTATCGTTCTCGAAAGTCTCCGACATTTGTCACCGACAAGTCTCCGACATTTACACCGACATTTACACCGACATTTACACCGACATTCTACGATAATTTCTTCTATCATTTGCACTGTCTTTCGGGATAAAAATAAAAAACCTCCAACTTCACAGCTGGGGGTCTTACTACAAAGATATTTTATGATGGAATTTCAGATATCTTGAAGATTTCCGTCATTCCTCATAAACCTTAAAATTGTAACTTGCAGAAAATATCAGAAATAACTTTCTGCAAACATTCGCTGATTCTTTCACAAGAAGACGAACTACTTTTAACCTTTTTCAATCGCAAAGGTAGTTCTTTTTATTGAAAAAACATCATTTTCTCTGATTATTTTATCTACATTAACGTTAGCCCTCATGATTCCGGTCATTTGGTCAAAGTCATTTCCGGTCAAAATCATTTCTGGTATTATAATGTTACGGTTATTATCCCTCTACTTGCGAAAGAAGATGAGATTCTCCCATTTTTATGCAATAAAATTTGGAAGTTACGAAGAAAACTCGTATTTTTGCATAAGATAAGCTGCACTCGGCAATCTGAAAACAAGTTTTCATTGCGCTCGTTTGCATTATCTTTGCAGCAGATATAATAATTTAATTAATAGGAGGGCATAAATATGGCAATAGAATTTAAAACAATACCTGTCCTTCATGGTGAGGCAGCAGCTCGTTTCGTAGAAGCGGCTGATGAGGCATTGGAAAAGCGTGGTTCCATTGACTTCTCCAAGCAAGTTGCCAAGACACGTGCTATATTAAAACGTTCAAAACTGTACACTTAAGGTGTTAGAGCAATGTGATTTTATGGAACTGACAGAGGAAGTTTGCTGCATGCCTTCTATCAGCTGGAGATAACTAATAGCCTCCTCCATACCTATGGCAAATAACTGCCAAATCATCCACTGCATCGTCTAAAGAAAGAAGATGCTCTGCAGCATAACATTCATACAAGAAATCCAATCCCTTATATCTTTTAAGATAAGCATAGGATTGCTTCAAGGATAAGCCAAAACGCTGCGCAAATTGGCTCACACAATATATAATATAATAAGTTTTATTCTCTAATTCCATCATTCTCCAACTATTTTTCCATATTTCAGTTCGTCCTTCAACAACTCATAGTTATACCCGGAGCTCTCATAATATAACCCTGTTTCCAAATCCTGAAGTTTTTCAAATAATTCCGAATTATAAACACAATCTAATGCCTCTTCAAGAGAATACTTGAAGTCTTCCATCAACCACATTGCCATATCTTTGATACGGGCATTTATCATGATGCTTATCTGACCGGCAGTAAGCTTTGTTTGTACTTCCATAACTATATACTTTTTCTTTTGTGGGCAAATTTACTAAAAACAAATGAGTTTTCTCCATTTTCCACAATAATTTTATACGAATTTCAGTTTTTATTTGTAATTTCGCAGCGAAATTCAAAACACATATTAATTTTAAACAAACATGTTGCAAAAGTTATTCGGTTTTGACCCTGCTCAAAACAAACTGAAGACGGAGGTGGCTGCTGGTATCACCACCTTCCTCACTATGGCCTATATCCTGGCCGTAAACCCTAACATTTTCAGTAATCTCGCCGCTCAGGGCATGGATACACACGCTGTGTTCACTGCCACCGTACTGGCTGCCATTGTGGGTACACTCGTGATGGCTATCTATGCCAAGAAACCTTTCGGACTTGCCCCTGGTATGGGTCTGAACGCTTTCTTCGTATTCACGGTCTGCCTCACCATGGGCTATCCCTGGCAAATGGCACTCACGGCTGTTCTCATCGAAGGTATCATCTTCATCATCCTCTCCGCTACCGGTATCCGCTCGATGATGGTGGATGCAATTCCGGCTTCCCTGAAACGTGCCATCGGTGCCGGTATCGGCCTCTTCATCGCCTTCATCGGTCTGAAGAATGCTGGTATCGTGGCTGCCAATGAGGCTACATTCGTCACCATTGGTAAGATCACCGAAGGCTCGGCATTGCTCGGTGTTATCGGCATCATCCTGACCAGCGTGCTCGTCATCAAGAAAGTGCCTGGCAACCTGCTCATCGGTATTCTCGCTACTACGCTCATCGGCATTCCTATGGGCATCACGGAAATTCACGGACTGGTAGATGTGCCACCTTCGGTTTCTCCTATCTTCTGCCAGTTTGATTTCTCCAAGGTCTTCTCCATCGACATGGTGATCATCGTCTTCACCTTCCTCTTCATCGATATGTTTGATACGATGGGCACGCTCGTGGGCGTCTGCACCAAAGCGGGCATGATGAAACCGGACGGAAGAATCCACGGACTCAACAAGGCATTCATGGCGGATGCTGTGGCTACCGTGGCTGGTGCCTGCTTCGGAACAAGTACTACTACCACCTACGTGGAGAGTGCTTCGGGTGTGGCACAGGGCGGCCGTACGGGTCTTACAGCCTTCGTTACTGCCATGTGCTTCTTAGTGGCTCTGTTCTTCGCACCACTGTTCCTGTCAGTTCCTTCTGCAGCAACTACTCCAGTGCTCGTCATCGTGGGTCTGTATATGATGTCGCCTATCAAGGACATCGACCTGAACGATTATGCTGAGTCTATCCCTGCCTTCATCACCATCATCATGATGCCGCTCACCTATAGCATTTCTGATGGTATTCTCTGCGGTATGATCAGCTATGTGGCCATCAACGCCTGCTGCGGAAACATCAAGAAGCTGAGCATCACCATGTGGGTATTGGCTATCCTCTTCGTGCTGAAATATATCTTCATCTAAACAGAGATGAAAATATGGTTTAGATGATCATTTTAACTATATAATGAACTGATCCGGTTGGAACTCATGGGGGTTCTAACCGGATTTTTTTATCCCCATCCCTCTCTGTAATATATCTGTAACATACAATACTGCCTTGTAACACAATCGTCACAAACACGTAATGCACTTTACACCCCTGCTTTCAAAATATCGTCGTAACTTTGCACCCGAAAAGAAATACATGTTTCCTACTTGTTGGAGCAAGAGAAGACAAGAGAAGACATTCATACTAACATTATAATCAAATGAAAGAGAACAAGAAAGCAATTCTGGAGATTCTCAAGAAAAAGAGTTCCAAGAAAGAAGGTAAGAAGGATGATAAGTTTGAAAGCTTAGTGCTCAACCTCGCCCTTCAGAAGATTGACAGTGATGACTTTGACTATGATGGAGAGGCTGTTTATTCTACAGACAAGAAGCGCCTCATCTATTGCATGAGTAATGAGACAAGTTTCACCGTTCCTGAGGGTGTGACCGTCATTGGTGAAATGGCTTTCCGTGGCAAGAAACAACTCAAGAATGTCATCATAGCCAACTCCGTGAAAGAAATAGAGCACGATGCTTTCTATGATTGTGATGAATTGGATAACGTTTATATCCCTGCTGGTGTCAAGGAGGTAAAGGGATATGCTTTTGCTGAATGCGACAAACTCAAGAAGATTACTTTTGCTGGCGTTCCTGCCAAACTGAGCCGTCATACTTTTGATGACTGCGATCTTCTCCACGATATCATTGTACCTGCTGGTGCCAGCAAAGCTTTCCGCAAGGCTCTCCATTTTATTGACGGAGATACTGATTTCCTCGTTATTGAAGTTGCCGGAAAGAAGGATGAGAAGAAAACGCAAACCGATAAAAACAAGAAGGAAGAGAAAAAGAAGGCTAAAGCATAACATTTCTCTCACTAACTTGATTTTCACACATAGTCTCATAAAATTTTATATCGACTTAAAAATCATGACCAAAGAAGAAATTATTAAAAAAGCATACGTAGAACGCGACGTGAGCTGGATGTACTTCAACCACCGCATTCTGCAGGAAGCCGAGAAGGAATTTGTTCCATTGCTCGAACGTCTCTCCTTCCTCGGCATTTATTCCAACAACCTCGATGAGTTCTTCCGTGTGCGTGTGGCTTCGCTCAACCGTATGATCGACCGCAACCTCACCAAGGATATGGAAGCGCAAATCAAAAAGTCTCTCAAAACGATCAATAAACTCAATGAATCTTACTCGAAAGAATACACTGAAGCGGTGGATCAGGTTTTCCGCGAACTTGAAGTTCACAAGGTTAGACTTGTCACCGAAACCAGTCTCAACGACGAGCAGAAGAACTTCCTCACACAGTTCTTCTACGACAAGCTCAATGGCTCTGTCAATCCTATCTGGCTCAACGAGATAGACGACCTCTCTACCTTAGAGGACAACCGCATCTACCTCGCCATCGAAAAGACCGAAATGGAAAATAATGACGAGGATGAAAAGGGTAAGAAAAAGAAAGACGACAAGAAGGGTAAGAAGAAATATGCTGTGGTGAAGGTGCCTGACCGTGTGTTTGGCCGCTGGGTGAAGATTCCTTCAAGCGACGGATTCGACAACATCATGTATCTGGACGACGTGATCCGCTATTGTCTGCCTTTAGTTTTCCTCGGTTTCAAGGAGAGCTCTTACCGTGCTTATTCCTTCAAGTTTACCAAGGATGCGGAAATGGAGATGGACAATGATGCTGACTTCGGTACGATGGAGAAGATTGCCTTGGGTGTGAACAGTCGTAAGAAGGGCGAGGCGGTGCGCGTCATCTACGACCGAGAGATGCCGAAGGACTTGCAGAAGAAACTGCGCGAGCGTCTGAACACCAAGGAACTTGATGCTTCGCTTGCCGGCGGAAGATACCAGAACCACAAGGATCTGATGTCTTTCCCTGACTGTGGACACAAGGAACTGAAATATGAGAAGTGGACGCCTATCATGAAACCGGAGTTCCTCTCCAACGAGAGCATTCTCGAACAGATCCGTCAGAAAGACCGTTATATCCACGTGCCTTACCACAGTTTCAACGGCTACATCCGTGTGCTGCGTGAGGCTGCCGTGAAGCCAGAGGTGAAAGCCATCAAGACTACACTCTACCGTCTGGCTAAGGACTCCAAGGTGGTGAAGGCCCTGATTACTGCGGCACGCAACGGCAAGAAGGTAACTGCAGTAGTAGAGCTTCTGGCTCGCTTCGACGAGGAGAGCAACATCAAGTGGAGCAAGCGTATGCAGGAGGAAGGCGTCAACGTCATCTTCGGTGTGGAGGGATTGAAGATTCACTCCAAACTGCTCTATATCGAATCCAAGAAGGGCAATATCGCCTGCATCGGAACGGGTAACTTCCACGAGGGAAATGCCAAGATCTATACAGACTATCTGATGATGACGGCACGTCCGAAAATCGTAAATGAGGTGGCGAAGGTCTTCGACTTCATCGACCGTCCTTTCTCGCCTTTCCGTTTCAACGAACTGCTCGTTTCTCCTAATTCCATGAAGAGCCGCATCCTCAGAATGCTGGATACGGAAATCAAGAATGCCAACGAGGGCAAGGAGGCTTGGGTGAAGATGAAGATCAACCACATCACCGATACCGACATGGTGGCTAAACTCTATCAGGCTTCCAAGGCTGGAGTGAAGATAGACATCGTGATACGTGGCAACTGTTCGCTCGTGCCGGGCATCGCCAACCTCAGCGAGAATATTTACTGCGTGGGCATCATCGACAGATACCTGGAGCATAGCCGTATCCTCATCTTCGCAAATGGCGGCAAACCAAGATATTTCATCGGTTCTGCCGACTGGATGCCGAGAAACCTCCTCAACCGCATCGAGGTGCTCACACCGGTATATGACGAGGATATGCAGGCAGACCTGCTACGCACCGTTTCATACGGCATGAGAGATACCGTAAACGGACGCATTGTGGATGGCAAGGGAAGCAACGAGTTCGTAGAAGGACCGGAATTCAGAAGCCAAGAAGAACTGTATAAAGCGTACCTTAATTAGAAATTAGAAATTAGAAATGAGAAATGACTAATTTGAATGTTGAATGTTAAATGGTTAGTGAAAATGACAACTTTAGCTGCTATAGATATTGGTTCCAACGGAGCCAGACTACTCATCAAGCGATTTGATCCGGAAGCACCACGCGAGGAAGACCGCATCAAGAAAATCATGTTCATCCGCATTCCGCTGCGACTGGGTAAGGATGTGTTTACCCTCGGCAAGGTTTCCAAGGAAAGGGAGAAGATGATGCTCCACATGATGAAGGGTTTCAAGCAATTCATGAAACTCAACGATGTGGATGCCTTCCGTGCCTGTGCCACTTCTGCCATGCGCGATGCTGAAAACGGCAAGAAGGTGCTGAAGAAAATAGAAAAGCAGACCGGCATCAAGCTCGAGATTATCAAAGGACAGGAGGAGGCGCAACTGCTCTACAACAACCTGGTGGAGAAGACCGACTCCAATGAGGGAAACTTCGCCTATATCGACGTGGGCGGTGGAAGCACCGAGGTTTCCATCATCCACGACGGTACATTGGCTGAAAGTTTCTCCTACAACATGGGTACGCTGAGAATGCTGAGCGGGAAGGTGACGGCTGAGACTGAAAAACTGTTTAAGGAAAACCTCTGCAGATATGCCAAGGAATATGGCAATATCCGCATCATCGGTTCTGGTGGAAACATCAACAAGCTCAACAAGCTTGCCCGCCACAACAAGACGAACGGCAAGGAACTGACCCTCAGCGAGCTGAAGCGTCTCTATCTGATGATGCAGCCGCTGAGCATCGAGGAACGTGAGATTTCCTTCTCGCTGAAGGAAGACCGTGCCGATGTCATCATCCCTGCTGCCGAGATTTTCATCCAGGCCTGCGAGTATCTGGAATGCGACACCATCATGGTGCCGAACATCTCACTTGCCGACAGTATTGTGGATGGACTATATGAAGGGCGCTAAAAAGCGAGGATTACACAGAGAAATTGGTGTAATCCTCGCTTTTTCTATGATGAAACGTGCCTGAAAAAACAGTAGAAATACATTTTAACCGGATTGTAACATCTGTTTAAATCGCCTGTAATATCCCCATAGTACCTTTGCACCCAGAAAACCAGAGGCGGAATGCCTCAGGCAGAAAACCGAATGATAGATTTCTTATCATCATGAAATGGATAGATTGTAAAATCAGATAATCATTATAAAATTAAATAGAAATAAATGGGTACAATTTATTTATGTATTGTGATCTTCCTGCTCTGTCTGGCAGTGTTTGATCTCTTTGTGGGAGTCAGCAACGATGCTGTCAACTTCCTGCAATCTGCCATCGGTGCTAAGGTGGCGAAGTTTCGCACCGTACTGATCATCGCTTCCTGCGGTGTGGTTCTCGGTGCTATCATGTCATCAGGTATGATGGACATCGCCCGTCATGGCATCATGAGTCCAGACCACTTTACCTTCGAAGAAGTGATGACGCTCTTCCTTGCCGTCATGGTAACTGATGTCATCGTGCTGGATGTGTTCAACACCTTAGGTATGCCTACCTCTACTACCGTGTCATTGGTATTCGAGTTGTTGGGAGGTGCTTTCATCCTTGCCACTCTCAAGATGATCGGTGACGACAGCCTCAACTATGGTGTATTGCTCAACAGCAACAAGGCTTTGGAGGTGATTATGGGTATCTTCTCATCTGTCATCATCGCCTTTGTTTTCGGTGCGCTCGTGATGTGGATTTCCCGTATCGTCTTCACCTTCAATTACAGAAAGCATTCCCGCTATTCCATCGCCATCTTTGGTGGAATCGCCTTCACTGCCCTCTCCTACTTCATCTTCATGAAGGGTCTTGGCAAGAGTCCTTATCTGCCAAGTGAGTGGCGCGACTATATCGACCAGAACATCGGTTTGCTGCTTTGCATCACCTTCGTGGTTTCTGCCATCGTGATGGAATTCCTCCACCTCTGCCGCGTGAATATCTTCAAGTTCACCGTACTGATGGGTACTTTTGCCTTGGCTATGGCTTTCGCTGGTAACGACCTTGTCAACTTCATCGGTGTGCCTTTGGCTGGTCTTTCTTCTTACAATGACTATATGGCAAATGCCAACGGCGCTGCACCAGACAGCTTTATGATGACCTCCTTGATGGAGAGTGCCAAGACCACTCCTGTCTATCTGCTCGCTGCCGGATTTGTGATGATTGTTGCTATGGCAACCTCTAAGAAGGCGCAGAATGTAATCAAGACTTCCGTGGATTTGAGCCGTCAGGATGAAGGCGATGAGATGTTTGGCAGTTCTTCTGTTGCCCGCGTCATTGTTCGCAACTGTCAGGCTACAGACTCTTGGCTCAACAAGTATCTGCCAAATTCCTTGAAAAGATGGATCAATTCCCGTTTCGATAAGAATGCCGTTGAACTCGAAGAGAGTGCTGCTTTCGATGTAGTTCGTGCTGCAGTCAACCTGGTACTTGCTTCTATGCTCATCACCATCGGTACCAACCTCAAGTTGCCTCTCTCTACCACATACGTTACCTTTATGGTGGCAATGGGTTCTTCACTTGCCGATAGAGCCTGGAGCCGCGAGAGTGCCGTATTCCGTGTAACAGGTGTGTTGAGTGTTATCGGTGGTTGGTTTATCACAGCCGGTGTTGCTTTCGTAGCCTGCGCCATTGTTTGTATGACCATGCATTTCGGTGGCATCCTTGTTCAGAGTGCTTTCATGGCTCTGGTTATCTTCTTGCTCATCCGCAGCAATATCAAGTACAACAAGAAGGCTAAGCAGGAGAGCAAGGGCAGTACCTTCCAGTTGATGATGCGCTCCCACGACCCAGAGATCGTATGGGATTTGCTTCGTCGCCAGGTATCTCGCACCCAGAGCTTCGTTTGCCACTTCGCCCTGAATGAGTTCAATCTCATCGTAGATGGTCTTGCCAGCGAGAGCACCCGTGACCTTCGCCATGCCAACAAGGAACTGAAGAAAGAGCAGGACATGCTGAAGAAATTCCGCCGTCAGGAGATGCTCGGACTGAAACGCTCTCCTATGGAGATTGCCATCGAGCGCAACACCTGGTTCCATCTGGGCGCCAACAGCAACCAACAATTCATCTACTCTCTCCGCCGTATGCTCGACCCAGTGAAGGAACACGTGGACAACAACTTCAATCCATTGCCAACAGAATACATCAACGAGTTTGCTCCTGTACGTCAGAAGATCAATGACCTGATGAAGATGAGTTGCGAACAGATTGAGACCAACCGATATGAGAACTATCGTGAGATTCTGGCCGAGGCTGATGCCTGCAAGGATGAACTCTCAGTGCTTCGCAAGAAACACATCGACCGCTTGCAGAACATGAAGGATAATAGCTTGATGCAGATTTCCTTGGTTTATCTCAACATCCTCCAGGAGAGTCAGGAATTCCTGAGCGTGATGAGACACCAGCTCAGAGCTGCCAAGAAGTTCATGGAAGCCTAAGCGAATCATCATCGGATGAAGAAATATGAAGAAATGAAAAGAGGATGTGTCAAAGTCCATGACACACCCTCTTTTTTTATTTCTCATTTCTCATTTCTGATGTTCTCTTGGGCAGGAAATGGCGCCAGCCATAATGCCAGATGCGGAACAGAGGTTCGCTCAGAGCCTCAGCAGGATAATAGCGCAGGAATCGGAAGTCGCGACATAAACGCTGCAAATTATGACCAATAAAACCATTACCAAGACCATTGCGACGATCATACCTGCCGAAATTTCCACCAGCAAGTATTTCATGAAACAACATCTCGCCTCGTCGGATATCTACTGGAACCAACATCTTGTCCTCCGAAAGTCCTAACACTTCACGCAAAACATACATCATCGCTCCTGCAAAATTCCATAATCCCAACTGCTTCAGCGTCTGCTGGATTTCAGTCAGAGAAGAATAATTTTCCATTTGCGAAAGTGCATATAAAAAGTGTTTGAGAGAAGAATGAGGAAAGTTTACTGGTAATCAGTTACTTTCCTCATTTTGGTTAAAAGTGGCGAGGACAGACGAAGACGGGAA
>ERZ1026882.389-NODE-389-length-26367-cov-45.585398_pt1 | contig 26367 bp, 22 predicted proteins | sample MGYA00380171_ERZ1026882 | MGnify/ENA primary metagenome ERZ1026882 (study PRJEB33269, sample SAMEA4719807) | human gut metagenome | biome: human-associated habitat; feature: organic feature; material: feces | place: Cameroon | collected 2013-10 ...
CTGCACGCCAGCCTAGGTGATAGAGACTCTGTCTCAAAAATGTATATATATATATAAAATATATTATATATACTATAATTATAATATAATATATAATATAATTTAATATTATATATATATTTTTTTATTTATTAATATTATATATTTATTGATAATAATTATTTAGTTATTAATTTATTAGATAAATAGTTCTATAGAGGATCCCACGAAAAGAAATTAAGAATGAACACTCAAAACAAACTATTTATCAGAAAAAAAGAAAAAAATGAAAATAAGCGCCACTGTTCCAAAAAAGAAAACTCCGATTGGGAGAAACAGTAAGTTTTTTTCTCCCAAGGATGCTGAGATTCAGATTCACTATATGCAGGAGTATCTTGAGGAATTTGCGAACCAGACCATAATACTATATCAAGTTGATTTTGATAAGACTAAAGTAAATGATTTATATAAAGAGTCTAAGAAAGATGCCGTAAGGTTCAAGACTCCAGTGGAATTGCCGGTGGTTTATGAGATAGCGAAAAGCGAGATGAAATCATACAATTCCCAAACAATGAAAGGTATTTATTCCAAACCGGGTAAACTAACTTTCACAGTTTTGATAAGAACCTTGGAGGAGAAGAACTGCGATATCAACCGAGGTGATTATATCGGGGTCCAATTAGATACCGATCATCGTGAATATTGGACAGTTACTGATGATGGGAGGGTGAATGCGATGTCTAATGGTTTTACCTTGTATGGGACAACAGCACAATATAGAACTGTTGAGTGCGCCTATGTGGATCCTAATGAATTTAAAGACAGATAGTAATGAGCCAAGAATATAAGAACAAACTCCAATTAAGTGCCGAGGCATATGGAACTGAACGGAGAAGGAATCTTGCCAAAGAGGCATTGAAGGATGGTTCTCCTTTTCCCGCTACATTGGAATACAAGGATATTGATGCCGAATTCAAGAAATGGGTTGAGGATGAACTGGAAATAGAGTATGATGGGGGAAAAATACCTACGATTTTGCTTTTCTCTAATCAAAGGTTTTCAGAATATATCCAGTCTTGGTTTAATCTCGATGATAAAAAGAACTTTAAATTGAATTTCAAGGCGATTACAAGGGAAAATAACCCTAAGGGGGGTACCTTGTACGGCAGCACTCGGAATATACCGGGAGAACGTACATATTTGATGAAAAGGGTCGAGGCAAGGGATAAGAATGATCGCAAATATTTCATAGAATATCGGATTAAGCAGCCATTTTGCGTGGACATGATTTATACAATCACCCTTGTTACCAACAAGTATGATTTGCTTAATGAATTCAACCAGAAGGTTAATGACAAGTTTAAGGCGATTGACGCATATATGCGCCCGAATGGTCATTATATCGGGATGAAATTGACCGATATTTCCGACGAGTCGGATTATAGTATTGATGATAGAAGGTTTTACTCACAATCATTCCGCATCACAGTTATGGCATATATCATAACTCCGGATAGTTTTGTCGTGGAGGAAAAACCTTATCTTATGTTTCAGGGTTTTGACGGTGAAAGGTCGAAGACATATGCCGAGATTGAGGATATTGAAATGCCGGTTTGCGAAAATACTAATTACTTTGAATACAAGCCTTTGAGATTGACGGTTTCTTTTGACGTGTGCGATAAGAGGATAAAGTTTAGGATGGATTCCAATATGAGGCTAACGACCGTGGTTATGGATAATGTTAGGAATTTTGAAATTTGGCTTAATGATGACAAAGATTCAAAAATTTATGTGGCAAGTGGATCAGATGACATGTTTGAGACAAAACAATTGGATGGATTGGAAATAAAGGATGGAAATTTTATCAATATTTCAAAGGTTTCAAGATATCGCAGTGATAAGGAATGCCGTTTGATTATCAATGGTGTTGATTGGACAGAGGTTTTTGATACAAGGAGGGAGAATGTTATTGGAGATGAGGTGGAAATTAATAGCAATGGCATCTAATTTTTCAAAAATCCCTAACTATTTATTACAAAATAAGAAAAATAAAAATTATTTACGATGATAAGTGATGCAAGAGGAAGGCATGTATCTCCAGGTGTTTATACCGAGGAGAAGGATGTCACTTATTCCGTCAAGAGCCTTGGCGTTACAAGTCTTGGTCTGGTAGGCGAGACTCAAAAAGGACCTGCGTTCCAGAATATCGAGATTGAGGACTGGTCAACTTTTGTTGATTATTTCGGAGGTACGTCCACGGAGAGGTTCAAGGCTAATGGTAGGCCAAGATATGAGCTTCCGTATATTGCCAAGTCATACTTGGAGAAGAGCAAGAGGTTGAATGTAGTTAGAGTGCTTGGTCTTTCCGGCTATGATGCTGGTGATCCTTGGGTATTATATGGAGGAGACAACAACAAATATCCGATATTGGTGCTCAGAAGCAAAATGACTTATGATCCAATCGGCAAAGAGAATTATTGCGAAAGGCAGCCTGAAGCCATTCAGCAGGTGGTTACCAAGATTGAAAAGGTTGAATACAAAAACAACGTGTATGATACATTGTGCGCAAGCCAGGAAGGAACGCATAGTGAGGGAAAAACTCCTGCTTATAAATTTGGCATAAAGATTACAACCAAGGGTGGCAATTGGCTGGGCACATATGTTTACAATGTTTCGCTGAAATCTACAGATAGGGATTATATTTATAACGTTCTTGGAACAGATCCGGCTGGAGGAGACGCTCCGATTTATATTGATTCTCTTTATGAGGGGATGATGAGTGACAAACTGGGTACTGAGTTCATAAATCCAAATAAGAACAAAGAAACTTGGCACTATTATCATGTGACTGAAGCGGGTCAAAATGATGAAAATGTGACTCTGTATCAATTTGAAGAGGTTCAAATGGATTCTCAACAAGAGTATGTTGAGTATAAAGGTAAAGTTGGAGGACCTAATGATAAATTGACCCTGAAAGAAATGGGGGTTGATTCGTATAACGAATACATTAAAGTTTCAGCACTGGTAGATGTAGATGGGACCAAATATTATGCGTCATTCAAAGAGGCGTTCCGTTGCGCCCAGACTCCTTGGGTTGTTTCTAATGTATCAGCGAATGCCACCGAAAATACTGCTTCGATGAAGAAACTTTTTAAGTTCTATACAATATCGGATGGAAACTCGGCTAATTATCAAGTTAAGATTTCTATTCAAAACATTCGCCCGGATGAGGGGACTTTTGATGTTGTAGTGCGTGACTTTTATGATAATGACAATGCTCCGCTTATTCTTGAGAAATTCTCGAAGTGTAATATGGTTGAGGGCGATTCAGGATTTATCGGATTCAAGATAGGAACATATGATGGTGGATATGTGGCAAAGTCTAAATATATCACCGTTGAGGTCGCAGAGTCAGATAATCTGGCGTCATGCGTTCCTGCGGGATTTATAGGATATCCGAGTCTGTTCCCTGTACTGGAGGATGGAACACCAGCAGTTGTCTTAAATTATAATACGGAATATAAACCCGGAATTAAGGCAAAGAGGCAGTATTTTGGATTGAACAGTGATGTGCTTGACACTGATATTTTAAACTACAAGGGTAGGTATGCATATTCCGCAGGTGATGCTGATCCGAAGAAACTGACGAACGGATTCCATCTAGATGCTATTATGTCAAAAGGATATACTCCATATGTTGATGGCGTTGCCGGATTCAATTTCTCCACGGTTTCCACTAAACAAGTGACTGCCAACGACTCCAAGATTCCTAGAATCATAGACGGAGGCTACATGGATGATACAATTTATACTGATGTTAATGTGAGGAAGTTTACTGTATATCCTTATGGCGGTTTTGATGGATGGGATGTCAATCGTGGATACAGAACCAACGGGAACGACTACAAGGCAAGTAAGTATAACGTAACTGAAGGCGGACCGTTCGGCTATGTATCAAATACAGGATATGGCGACATGCTGAATTTGAAATCAGATGCTATTACGACCGACTATTACGCATTCCTTGGAGGATACAAACAGTATGCTAACCCTCAGGATGTTGATATTAACGTGTTTGCTACTCCGGGCATAGATTGGTATAACAATTCATTGTTGACCGAGGAGGCTCTTGATGTCATTGAAGACAAGGAGGACGGACGTGGGGGCGATGCCCTCTATATCTTAGATTCTCCTCAGTATAGTGAGAATGGGGACATGTATTCGCCTGATCAGGTAGCTGATATGCTTGATGGACTTGAGATAGACAGTTCTTATGCTTGTACTTATTTCCCTTGGGTGAAGTATTTTGATAAAACCCAAAAGATGTATATTGATCTTCCTGCGACAAAGGATGTTGTGAGGAATATTGCAGACACCGACAACAATGCATATCCTTGGTTTGCTCCGGCGGGAATTAGCCGTGGTTCGGTTGACTGCATCGCTGCCGTCAAGAAGACAACTCTTGATGATGAGGATATTCTTTATGAGAACAGGATTAATCCGGTTAAGAGTTTTGCTCAGGATGGTGTGAAGATTTGGGGCAACAAGACGCTTTACGATAACGAGACGAGCCCGTTGAACCGCATCAATGTGAGAAGGCTGATGATAAGGATCAAGAAACTTATAATTGATGCTGCTCAGGCTCTTATATTTGAGCAGTATGACTCTACCTTGGAGAAACAGTTCAGATCTTTGGTTGAGCCGATTCTGGCTGACGCGAAGTCCAATAGGGGAATAAGTGATTATAAGGTTATTACTGAGGTGACTGCCGAGACTATGGATCAGCACATATTGCCTTCAAAAATCATGGTCAAGCCTCAACCATCCTTGGAATGGGTTTCAATTTCATTTGTGGTTTATCCGCAATCTGTGGAGTTCGATGAGAACTAATTGAAGCAAATATAGTTATAAAAAAAGGAGGATAAATATTCCTCCTTTTTTTGTATCTTAAGGACTATTTATAAGAAAAAAAAGAAACTATGAGAAAATTGCTTTTTATATTAGTTGCATTTTTGATTTTGTTTTCTTGTGGAAATGCCAACAAAACAGGAAAAGAAGATTATGTAATGCGAACAATAATTGAGATGAGAGCAAGCGAGTATCAATTGGATTCTATTTGCATTTTGGATACATTATCCCAGAATATAAATGACTGGTTGAGTACAGAATTTATCTCATATGAAACGGGTGATACGATCCCGAAGTATGTATGGATTAAGCAATGGTCTTGCGGAACGATGATAAGATATGTAATAACGGGAAGGGCTGAGCCTTTTTTGATTGAAAAAACAATAATTTCAAAATCAAAACGATAGAATATGTTTGGGCTTGTTAAATCAAAATTGGATGGGAGTGAAAAAATTTATTCTCCGAAGAATATTTCCAAAATACCTCCGAGATATTCATACGTGAATGTTCTGCCTAAAGTTTTAAACCAGGGTAGTGATCCAATATGCTGCCCATGCTCTATAAGCGCATACATCAATTGGAAAATAAATTGCCGGACTGGTGATAAAAGAGATAATGGTGTTGATTATTTTGAGATTTATAATGCAAGACCGATGAAAATGTTTGAAGGGATGTCTTTTAAGGACGGATTAGGCTTTGTGAAAGGTCATGGCGTTAGGACCAAAGTTGGCAATTTCAAGGTCAACGATTATGCGTTAATAAAGAATCCCATAGCTTTGAGGATGGCTTTGCTTGCCAATGGACCGTGTTTAATAGCCTTGCCTGTATACGAACCCACAGTTAACAGTTTTTGGCTACCGAGGAAAGGACAACAGGATAAGGATGTTCTGGGTTATCACGCCGTAGCTGTTGTTGGATATGATGAGGAAGGATTTATAATCCGGAATTCTTGGGGGAGATCGTACTGCGAGAATGGCTATTCAAAGCTTTTATATAGGGATTTTAATAGGATTATTGAGATTTGGACAATATTTTGAGGATTTTTTTTTGATATTTCATATTTTTTTAGTAAAATTGCCGGAAAATAATAAAAAAATCCGGCAATTTTTATGCTTATAAACACACCGAATGCAAATCCAGTAGATATTAAATATTTGGCTTGCGATGTAGAACCACGTTATCTTGAGGATTCTCAAATCAATGGGGAAGATGATTTGGATTTTGATGAGCAAGCCAATCAAGGAATGGATTCAAGAATGCCATTGATGGTTAAAACTAGAAAAATAGTGACAAATGTATGGGGAAAACAATACAATGTTGTTGAATATCATTGGTTGTTCATTATAGATTTGGATAACGGTCAGGTTCTGGATTGGACAAAAGGCGTAAAGGCGAATATCAATTATAAGGTTTGCGATCGGGGAAGATATTCGTTTCTTGATAAAGACTTGGAGGAGATAATCGGTAGCGACGGCACCATGTATGTACCGTCCTTATTGGATTTCACGAATGATAGTTTCGGCGATTATATGGATTTCACCATTGATGAGAATGGCTATATTGAAGAATGGAATTTGCTGTCGGAGGAGACAAGAAAGGAACGAGCGGCTAAATTATGGAAACAACTATCAAAGGAAAATGAGGAAGATATCGATTACAGAAACGGAACTTGCTGACTTGATTACGATAGGCGCAAAGATGGTGTTGAATATAAAGCATCCGGAATTTGGGCAACGTTTGAGGAACAGTATAATAAATATTCATAAAATTTATAGCATTTTTTAGAAATTTTATTTATTTTTGTATATTAAACTATTTATAATTAAATACTTAAAGTATGCTCAAGGCAATCAAAATACGTATATATCCATCAGCGGAGCAGGTTAATTTCATCGACAAGCAGCTCGGCTGCTGCCGTTTCGTATATAACAATTGCCTTGCATTCAGAAAAGATTCATATCAGAACGAACATATATCCGTCAGTTCATCCGAGGCTGTCAAGCACATCACGGTTTTGAAAAAGGATAACGAATGGCTCAAGGACGTTCATTCCAAGGTGTTGCAGCAGTCCGTTAGGGACATGAACCAAGCATATGACAATTTCTTTAAACTTCACAGAGGCTTTCCGAAGTTCAAGTCAAAGCATGACAACAGACAATCCTGCCGCTTCCCGAAGGATGCGTTCATCGGTGTCCGTGGCAACCGCATTGACCTAATCAAGGTCCTTAAAGATATCCATTTCAAATGCTCAAGGAACGATGAGCGTTGTCTGAACAAGAACCAAGACAAGGTTAAATCAATAACGCTGAGCAAGGAACCGAACGGAAAATTCTATCTGAGCGTCTTGATTGACAAGCCGTTGAGGCAAGTGCCTCAATCATCAAGCATGGTGGGTCTTGATTTGGGAATCAAGGACTTTGCCGTCACCTCTGACAGTCAAGTGATTGAGAACTTCCACTTCAAGAAAAATGAGGAGAGCCGATTGAAACGGCTTCAACGTCAGATTTCCAAGAAGATTGTCGGAAGCAAGAACAGAGAGAAGGCGAGGCTTCGCTTCGCCAAACTGAACGAGAAGATAAGGAACAAAAAACTGAACTTCCTCCGTGACGTAACAAACCATCTGATTGACGAAAACCAAGTCATCGTGATGGAAGACCTCAACGTCAAGGGAATGGTGAGAAACCATAAACTCGCCGAGAGCATCTCGGAGGTCAATTGGGGAGAATTCCGCAGAATATTGGCATACAAGGCGGCATGGCACGGAAGACAGTTGGTTTTCACTGACAGGTTTTACCCGTCCTCGAAAAGATGCAACCATTGTGGCTATATCTACAAGGAATTGACACTGAAGGACAGACAATGGGTTTGTCCCGAGTGCGGTTCATTAATAGACCGTGACTACAACGCTGCGTTGAACATATTGGAGGAGGGAGAAAGGATAATAGGGTTGAGTTCGCCCGAATAGACGCTTGCGGACTGCCCAACTATGGATGACAAGGCAGCATTGCTGCCCCTAAAAAGTAGTGGCAGGTTGAAACAAGAAAGAAATGTAGATTATAATAAATTACTATAATTTACGGAACTATCAGTGGATAGAGATATAGCAAAGCAATTATTGTTGGAAAAATTGCCGGATTGTAGGATAGTTGTTCCAGTAATATTGCAGGAAAATATGCAATGACAGGGAATGAAAAAACACCCCCTATCATTGCATGTTTTTGTTCTTTAACAAATTGATATATAACTTATTAAGAAGGATAATATATAATAAAAAAATTGCCTTTTTAATAAGCATTTATACAATAATCTGGACGGAGTGTAGCCGATACCGTGGCAAGTCCGTCATCATTGTATGCGAGGTCTCCACCGTCATAAGCAGTGAGCCAGCATCCTACAAGGATCCATTTTTCTACAACTACTCCTGTAGGATCAAGCATCTCAAGTTCGATATCCCTTTTGTAGGAAACCGCATAGCCTTGTCTTCCTGTTACGGACTCATCACAGAGACGAATCCATTCCATAAGCGCCTGTGTCGCAGAAGGACCAATTGGATCACGGAATGTGACCTGCATTTCCTGCCACTTGTAACTTCCTGCCACCCAAGTCGAGGTATTCAGGAAAGGAATCTCCACGGAATTCGTTTGAATTGACGGACGTTTGGCGGATTCGACATACCACTCCTGTACGCCCAAGTCAGATGGAAACCGAATCAAGAACCGGTTTTTCTTTTTCGGCTCGTATACGTTCGGCATTTTCAAAAGTAAATCAGACATATAAGTATATTTAAATATGTTTATTATTCTTTTTGAAATAAATAGACTATAATTTGTTTTTTAGAAAAAGAATAATTATTTTTGCATAAAATTTAACATGATTAGAAATGAGAAAGGTTGAAAACTTTGTAGAACGTGCTATTGCTGTTTATGGCGACAGATTTGATTTTTCTAAAACAGAATATATAAATTCGAGAACTAAAGTTTGCGTGATTTGTCCTAAGCATGGGGAGTTTTGGACAAATCCTAAGGATTTTTTATATGGTCATGCTTGCCCTTATTGTGCCAATGAAAAAAGAGGCAGGGAGGTAATAGATACCAGAACATTTATTGAGAAAGCACGGAAAATTCATGGAGATAAGTATGATTATTCTAAAGTGGATTATAAAAATGCCATGGATGGTGTCATTATAATTTGCCCGGTGCATGGGGAGTTTGTAATGATGCCTAATAATCATATCAATCAAAAGCAAGGCTGTCCAAAATGCGCTGGACGCAAATTGAATAACGAAGAATGGATAGACAGATTCAAATCCGTTCATGGAAATAAATATGATTATTCAAAAGTCAAATTTATTGATAATGAGGCAAAAGTTTGCATAATTTGCCCGGAACATGGAGAGTTTTGGCAATCTCCGTCTAAGCATTATAACGCAAAACAAGGTTGCCCAAAGTGCGGTAAAAGAAAGTGTGAGAATGTACAAAAAATAACAAAAGAGGAATATATTGAAAAAGCACGAAAAGTTCATGGGGGTAAATATGATTATTCAAAAATAGAGTATGATAATTCGCATAGTAAAATAACGATTATTTGCCCCAAACATGGGGAATTTCAACAATTAGCATATGATCATACTAATGGTCATGGATGTCCTGTGTGCGCTAATCTCTATTCGTCTAAAGAGAATGAGATTTATGATTTTTTGGCTAAGGAGTTAGGTGAAGAAAATGTTATCCAGCATGACCGGATTATATTAGGAGGGAGGAAGGAACTTGATATTTATGTGCCGTCATTGAAACTTGCCATTGAATATAATGGATTGTATTGGCATTCGGAGGCGACCGGAAAGGATAAGTGGTATCATTATGACAAGATGAAAGCCTGTGAGGATAAGGGAATTAGGCTGATTGAAATCTTTGAGGATGAATATCTTAATCACAAGGATATCGTTATCAATAAGTTGTTGCATTTGATTGGCAAGGATAACAACAAGGAGAAGATAGGTGGGAGGAAGTGTACGGTCAGAAGAATAGAGAATAAGGAGGCAGAAATATTTCTTGAGAAGTATCATCTCCAAGGATATGGAAAGGCTACAATTTGTTATGGGGCTTTTTTCAATGAGAAGTTGATTGGAGTAATGACCTTTATCAAGTGGAAAGATAATGAGTGGGAACTTAACCGGTTTGCCACGAGTTATGATTATGTATGTCAGGGAGTTGGGGGAAAGTTATTTAGGTCATTTGTACAGGAAAATAATCCGGATTACATCAAGTCATTCGCCGACAGGAGATGGTCATCAGAGGTGGGTGGAAACATATACGAGAAGATCGGATTTAAAAAAGAAGAGGAGGAAGCGCCGGATTATTGTTATTTGAATTTGGCAAAACCGGACGAGAGAATACATAAGTTCAACATGCGAAAGCAGACGTTATCAAAGAAATACGATTTGCCGATGGAAATGACCGAGAATGAGATGGTGGAGGAGTTAGGATATACAAAAATTTGGAATTGTGGTTTGATCAAATATAGTTGGAGAAAACAAGAAAAGCAGGAATAAATCCTGCTTTTCTTTTTATAGGATATTTCAAACATTCGCCTTCATCCATATGTTACCTGGGTAGTCCTTTCCGCAATCTTCTATTGGAATAAAACCTCGTGATTGATACCATTGCTTAACCCAGGAGTTTTTGCTAACATTCAAAAAAAGTTGAGAAAAATTATGCTGTTTGGCAAATTTGAATGCAAAATCTAATATTTTATCGCCGTAACCTTTTTGCCTGAATTTTGGATTGACAAAGACATTTGAAAGGTATAAATCTTCTAAATCGTCAGAATAATAGTATAATGCAAACCGAAGTGTTTTGTCATCACCATAATAAATGACTTTGCCAAAGGAAGTTGATTCTACTTTTGGTTGAAATCGCATATTATTGTTGTTGACTCATCAGATTCGGATTCTTTGCCGCGAATTCTCTTTGGTCTTGTTTCTCGTTGACTGCCTTGTCGCAGAGTTGCCAGATTCGCTTGAGGTTCTCATAATTTGGATCCTCGGGAGTGTCGGCGAGTTCCGCCATAGCCCTAAGTGATTTTTTCCTTATGTCATTGATGAGTTCCTCGGGACGCATTTTGGACTCTTTTTCTGCCTGTGGGGCTGTTGGCATTGGCTTCATATCATTCGGTTCGCCTAAATCCATGGTGTCATCCTCAAAGTTGAGAGCCTCGTTTATTGATTTCGGGGCTTTCCTTGACAGATTTTTTATTTCATCGAGGTTTGATTTTATTGAATTTTTCCTCATAATTAAAGTCTTTTGCTATAAATAGTTGAAAAAAAAAAATGTATTGACAATTTGCTCAAATAAATGTAATATTTTTATAAAGAATGATTGATGGCTTTTGTTTATTTGCTATGTGATTCTGGGCAGGACAATTGTTTCAAGATTGGAGTCACGAGGGGATCAATAGAGAAGAGAATAAAGAAACTGCAAACCGGCAACGGGGAGGAGATTTTTCTTGCCGACTATTACGAGACCGATTATCCCTTTTTTGTGGAGAGGATGATGCATCAGAGATACTTTTCGGAGAAGAAACTGAATGAGTGGTTTAATATGATACCGGAGGAGAAAAAAAGGTTCAAGGATGATTGTAGGGAATTTGAGCAAATGGCAGAGGGCTTGAAAGATAATGTTTTTATGAAGAATAAATTAAAATAGATATTTTTTATGGTTGATTTGAATCAAATCAGTTTGACCGAGGAACAGAACAAGGTCATTGAAGAACTGCTCAAAGATTTGGATAAGAATGAAGGTGTTAAATATTTTGTTATTAAGAAATCAAGGGGTGTGGGGGCAACTGTGATGATGGCAAAATATATTGCCAAGATGCTTAAGTATAGAATACCGTTTGATGTGTTGCTTATATCCAAGGACAGAGACATATTCGACAGCATAGTAAATTCTCTTGGCAAGAATAATGTTCGAGGGGTAAATTCCAGTGGTGAGTTGTCGTTGGAGAATGAAAATACACTTATTTGGAAGAGAGAATGGAATGCAAAATATGAGAATAAAAATGTTGCATTTGATTTGATTTTTGATGATAACGAGCAGGACAGACCGGAGGATTTTTACAAACATAGTGATTTTCTTCCCCTTCTTGCGACAAATGGGAGAGTAGTGGTGACAGACGGAATTGACAGCAAAAACACATACGATAATATGCCAAGAATAATAAGTCTTGAGATTAAAAAGAAAATCAAGGTGAAGTCAAAGCCGATTGAGATTAAAGATGTTGAGAAGAAGCCGGATGATAAAGAGGTCAAAGAGACGAAAGATCCTTTCGGACTGGATTTGGATAGTATAGGCGTATTGATAGACAATTTTTTTACTGAAATAACCGATGGGGGAATAATTTCGCCTATTGCTCTTGTTGATTTAAGAAATGGTGTCTCAAATCTAAAAAGGAAATTGGAGGAGTATGGTAATGCGTTGCCTGATGAGGTATTGGAGAAATTCAATATGGTAATAGATTTTTGCAACAAGTGGAGCAAAAGTATAACAGGATATACAAATTTGGATAATATGACAAAAAGGTTAAGCAAAGAGTGGAAGAAAAGAGGGGATAATGTTGAAGAGACTTGGAAAAGGATAATCGATGCCATACCAGACATGAAAGAGGAGGCAAAAGAGCATATGCAGGAGATCATTAACGAGCATGAAGGAAAATATACGGAGATGCCGTTGGAGAATGATGAGGAATTGAAAGAGCGTGCTAAAGATACATATGAAAAGATGAAAGACGAGAGCAAAAATGTATCTCCGAATTGGTTCGAGGAGAGGCAGCAACAGTTGGATCAGGAGATTGAAGACACCAAAGAAACGCTGGCAAGAGAAGAAACCGTCAATGGGGCTGATGCCAAAATAATGGAAGTGACTAATGCGATGTATGAGAACCTGATTGCCGAGACAAGGAAAAAACTCGAATCTGAAAAGAGACTTGATGGCTCAAGAGTATATTCTGATCGGGAGGTGACTGAAAGGATTTCTGTTCTCAGGAAACTTCAGAAGGATGCTGTGGATAGGGAAGCTAAACTTTGTTCTTCTCCGAAAGGTTTGACCGAGTGTTTGGGAGGAGATTATAGATTTGTTCAAAATAATAATTTTGTGGTTCATTTGCCATTGTTTGATGATATGCGAGATTACGGGCATAATGTTGAGAGGCTTTTTTGCGATTATGAACCAAAAACCATTAGGATAGTTTTAAATGAGTATGAAAATGATATATATTTTCCTGAATTGATTCAGTATTGGACAGAGATTCTTAATGGCGAAAAGAAAATGACTAATATTCGTGTTGAGCACATAAATTCATTTGGCAAGATTTTATATACAGAAGATTTTGTTAATTGTACCCTTGAGGATGTTCGCATTGATACATTGAATACCAAAGATTATAAAGATACAGAAGTTTATTTGGTTTATAATTATAGTAAAGTAGTGTTCACTGAGGACAAGACAAATAGCAATAAAAAATGTGCGTGTTCAATAGAAAATGAAGGAAGAAAAGCACAGGATCAATCAAAAATGGTATTTAGTCGAGAATTTGCCAGAGCACAGGAGTTATGTTCCGAAAAAGGACAGGCGATAATTGATGAGTTGTCAAAAATTGATAATAAGAAAAGTTGCAATACTTACAGTAAATTGAAAAAGAAATTCACGTGCGACAATTGATAGCGAAGCCGGTTATACTTAAGAAAACGGATTCCAAAAAACAAAAGAGTGAAAAGGATAACAGACTTCCGCCAAAGACCAAACATAAAAAAGTATGGCGGAAGCCTGTTCATAAGGAATTCGGAACATCGAAATTGGAGGAACGGTTTGCGAAAGAGTTTCTTGATAGGTTAGGCGTAAAATACCAATATCAGTTCAAGGCAGAGGATATCGGGAGGTATTATGATTTCCGGATTGTCCCCGACGGACCGATTATTGAGCTGAATGGCTCATATTGGCATGGGGATCCGAGGATTTATGAGGAAAAGGAGTTGAATAAAGTCCAAAAACGGGCTCAGAGAGTAGATGAGTATAAGGAGAAATGGGCATTGGCTCATGGTATTCCGATATATTATATATGGGAAAAGGACATCAACGAAAACCCGAAATCAGTTATGGACTATTTAAAGGAAATTCTTAATATTGAAAAGGATAGAAAAATTAAGAAGGAAAATAAGAAAAAAAGACATTGAAAAAAAATGGGCGAATTTACACATGAGAAAGATTTTGCCACCATAAAGGCGAATTATGAGATGTATGAGAAAACCATCAAGGAGACAAAGAGTAAAATGAAAACAGTTTTGAATCCTGATGGGACAAGAAAATATTCCGATAAGGATATCAAAAAAAGAATAGAGACGTTAGAGAACGCTCAGAATGCAATTGTAATCCAATATGCCAAGGATGGGGGTAATCCCGATGATTTGGTTAAGAAAAAAATGAAGAAAACAAAAGAGACGGCACATACAGAGAATGAAGCTTATCTGGATTTACTCAACGAGGTTAATATCAGTAGGGAAAAGGACGAGCAGAAATTAACCGAGGCAATTCAGTCCACAGCCGAGGCGGTGAACAGGACTATACCAGAGAAAAGTGATTATAATCCACATTCCGCATTTGACGTGATTCCATTGCCGTCAAAGGGAGAAGGCTATAAAAACAAGAAAGCGACTATTCCAGTGGCTTATCTTACAGCCTATGATGAGGATATGATTGTTTCTCCGAACCTTTATAGGGACAATCAGGTTCTTGACTATATCATTAGGGCTAAGGTTATGAATAATGAGATTGATCCATCTGATTTATTGGAGGGAGATAGGGAGGCTATTGTCTTGTTCCTCAGGGCATCAGGGTATGGACCCGAATATCCTATTACGGCGACCGACGATAGGACAGGCACCCAATTTGATTCAGTTGTTGATTTGTCCAAACTCAAATATAAGGAATTCAACCTCAAGGGCGATGCAAACGGTTGGTTTGAATATACGCTACCTGTATCAAAAGCGGTCGTGAAGTTTAGATTTCCTACCCATAAGGACATGGTTACATTGAAGAAATTAGATGAGTTGGAGGAGTTTAACTTAAGGAAAGAAAGGCTTGCCGAGATGGTCAATTCAATGGATATGTATATCGAGAAGGAGAATGCTATAGAAGGTAATAGGAAGCTAACTGTGAGACAGGCTATTAATGAGATACGTAAATGGGAGGAGACACTTCAGGAAGGCGAGGGTGTTCATTTCAGCCACCCCGTGACAAATAAGTTCAACTTGTTGATAATGTCTGTTAATGATGTTACTGATAGGAAGTATATAATGGATTTTGTCAGGGGTATGAATGTCAGAGACAGTTCCGCATTAAGAAAATATATGACGGATAATGAACCGGGAATAGATTTCAATTTGGAGGTTGAAAGACCGCAGAGTCTTGGAGGTGGCTCTATGAAGGTGTTTCTACAACTTGACCAATTTGTTTTTCTTAATATCGCCAACTGAATATTATAGGACGTTACAAGCGGAGAAATGGGGTTGTTTCAAGTACATTGGAATGCCGTGGGATATGATAATGTCAATTCCCATACAAGAAAGAAGGGAGTTTATCAAACGGCATAATGATGAGCAAGCCAGAGAGAACAGTGAACTCAAAGCGAAAGACGGAGAGGCGACAAGTATTACAAATGATGTTAATACATATGCCGAAATAGAACAGGCTAACAGAGGTTTGATTAAAGGTACCTAAAAAGGTACCTTTTTTTTGCATAAGAAAGTGATTTGAAAATATTTATAAATAAGTTTTTCCATATTGGCAGGAAGACTGGGTATTTAGTTGTTAATATTTGAAATATGGACCAGATAGACGATATCAAAAAAATTTTTGGGGAAAGTGGTTGGGACGCACTTTGGGATAGTTATAACAGGACAGTATTAGGCACTGGCGGTTCAGGGGGTGGTTCTTTGAATCATCCAATAGGGAGCAGAGGCGGTGGCAATGCTTTAAGTATAGAGGAGCAATTCAGGAAAATGGTGTTGGAGCAGAATTACAATGATGACCCGATAACGGCTCATAGGAAATCTGTTTTAGCTTTAAGGGATGCGACTAAAGAGGCGGAGGAAGCCCAGAAAGAATTAAACAAAGCGTCATCAGACGAGGAAACATTAAAGGCATTAGAAAAGTTTAATTTCGCCAGACAGAAAATGCAGTATGCACAAAGTCGAATGGCGAGTGATATACAGAATTTAACAAGAAATCTGGATGCGGCAGGTCAGGTATTCAGACAATTTGGAAGGAGTGTTGATGACCTTACGCAATCATGGGACAAAGCAGATCAAGCTGCGGCTAATTATGCAAAGAGTGTTGCCATGTCCGCTAAAGGAATGGCGGCATTGCGTGATAATACGATCAATAATGTAGTCAAAAGTAAAATAGGCATCAGATTTGACACTTCTGCTGATGAATTGTTGAAAATGCAGCAGAACTATGTTGACTCTATTGGGCGAAATGTGGGCGTAAGCAATGAGGGGCAGGAGAACATGGCTGCGATGAACAAGGTCATGGGTGATCGTGGCAATGATATGATAGTCAAACTGGAGAATTTCGGGTTGTCAATCAATGATGCCGCTGAACGTTCGGGAAAGATGTTCTCCACTGCCTCCAAATATGGGCTAGATTTCACAAAATATTCAAAGAATTTCCTTGAAAATATAACCATAGCTCAAAATTATACATTCAAAAATGGATTGAAGGGTCTTGAGAGTATGGCAAAGAAGGCTACCGCGATAAAACTTGACATGAAGCAGGTGGCTCAATTTGCCGAGAAGGTTCAGACGGTCGAGGGAGCGATGGATGTGGCATCCAAGTTGCAGGTTCTTGGCGGGTCGTTTGCCGGATTGGCAGATCCGTTGGGGATGCTGAACGAGGGGCTTAATGACATGGAGGGTTTGACCGACAGGGTAACCGGAATGATTAAAGGTATGGGTTCCTTTAATAGAAAAACCGGAGAGATAGAGGTTTCTTCATTCAACAAGCAGAGGATAAAGGCTGCGGCTTCGGCTATGGGCATGAGTTATGACAATTTGATGGAGTCAGTCAACGCTGGGGCAAGAAGGGAGGAGATAGACCGCCAGTTGAGAGTATCCGGAAAATCCGGATTGTCTGATGATATGAAGGAGTTAATCCGGAATACAGGAACGATTCAGAATGGAGTTGCTGGCGTAAATATAAACGGTGAGTTTAAAAAACTTGGCGATGTAAAGGAAGAAGATTATGGCGAGCTTGTAAAACAGAACCAGAGCGATAGTGACAATATCAAGGATATCGCTACTATGCTGCGAGGAGCTGTAGACATGAAGAGCGGATATACAAAACAAAGATCTGCTGTAGATGCAAAGTTGATGGGATGGTTAGGTGCATCTAAAAAAATGGTCTTTGGAACGTTGGGAAGTATGACAGCAATGTTATACATAATGTCTGGTGGTAATTTTCTTAAGCAATTATTTGGCACAGTTACAAATAGTATTAAGACCTTTGGCTCTTGGGGAAAGCAGTACAAATTTTGGGGGACAAATCGGTCGTTGATAAACGCGGCAAAATCTGGAAGGATACCTTTAGCGGGAGGAGGCGCACCGGCACCAGGAGGCGGAGGAGGCGCTCCAGTTCCACCACCTGCGCCAGGAGGAACATTTAAGCCTTATTCTGGAACTCATGGGCTGGCAAGGTCGATTGAACGGGGGGCACTAAAGGTATTTGGTAAGAAAGCAGTAGGCAGAACTATTGCTAGCAATATAATAAGAAATGCCAAAGTTGGAGCCGGTGTGGGCATTGCAGCCGGAATAGCCGGAGCCGCATTGCAAGGCTGGCGGGATAAAAGGATTGAATCAGGAAAAGGTAAAAAGGGAGATAGTGCCGATAGTTGGATGACCGTAGGCTCATCGGCATTAAAATTTGCAGGGATAGGTGCTTCTACAATAGGATTGATAACCGGACCGGTAATCGGGGCAGCAATAGGTGGAGTAGTGGGTACGGTTGTGGGGATTACTCAAAAAGCCAAACGCAAGGCTGAGGCTAATTTAGAGAATGCTTTATCGGCGAAGGGACTAGAGGTCCGTGGTAAGTATTCCAAGAAAGAGATGAAGAATATTACAACTTCATTGGCTACTGGAAAACTGGATGATGAGACAAGGGCGAAACTTATCGGGCAGGGAGACAGCGCGATATTGGACGAGATAGATAAGCGGAGAATCAAAGAGGCTAAAATAGCCGCGATCGGGGCTAATCCGATGAAGAGTAACGGGAACGAGGCTATCTCATTATCTCCGTCAGCAAGGAGGGGGCAGGAAAACAAACCGCAGGATATCAATATCAATATAGACGGCAAATTGAAATTAGAGGGTGCAAATGGGAAAGATGTTGATGTAACGAAAGAATTGATGGCGGCACTGAAGAATCCTTCATTCATAAAGAATACATTAATGCCTATAATAATGAAGGGATTGAATGAAAATAAGTATGGAACAAGCGTTCCGCGTGGAATAAATAGTTATGCTTTCGCATAATAAATTAAAAACTAAAGAATAACATTGATTTATAGATGGAAAGGATAAATTTCAAGATAGGGGTGAGCCGAGAGGTGAGAGAAGCTTTTAGACGGACGTTACTTCAACGTAGGGTCATTGGGGTTTATATGATGGCTACGATGATGGGTTATCGGGATGCTAATCTTATAAATAACTATTCAAGATACCCAGGAAATGACAAAGCGGCTTTAGGTGCATCTATGGGTGATATCTATAGTTTGCCGGTTGATTTGAACAGGATATCGCACAAAATCTTGAAGGGTGATGGTTCTGGCTATGAGGTTAAGGAAGGAATGTTGGCGGATATAACGTATAATGGTGCAGAAGCCAATGATTTGACAGAATTGAGTGAAAACTTAACTGGATTAGCGGCACTAACAGAACAGAATAAGATTCGCCAGGATAATGTTTTCAATAACATATCCACATTTCATGGCTATAATGGAACCACTTATTATGATTTTCCTGATATGTATAAGTTTCCTGATAAAGCAAAGGTGAGAGAACAAGTAAGTGGGAAAGGGAATGATTCTCGGATTTATGCATATGAAAATGGGCTATTGGCATATCATCAAAATATGATGATAAAACGTCCAGAGAAGTGGAGTGAAGCGGTTTATTTAGAAAAGATTATTCCAGAAAAGATTCTTACTGGCTTAAATAATTATGATGGCTATTCAAATGAAACAACATACGGAGTTGCTTTAGGAAAAAAAGATGATAGCGGCTATAGTGTGCCATTTGACGTAGAAGACAAGGGACAAAAGATACCTGAAGGTGGGATTGCGATTAATCCGGATTATAAGAAAGGGTCAACTCGAACAGACATACATCATGAGGTATCCAATGTATCGAATTACAATTTTTATGATGAAAGGAATGTAGAAGGGCAAGCGGTTCATACTAAAGATAATGATAATGGTATGACTAATGGTTCCACGTTCAGTTTTATGGATGCGTCGGAACTGAAAGTTAATAGTATGCTTGAGACAACAAATAGATTGTTCTCAAAAGGTAAGATAAAAAGTCTGATTAATCGTTTTGCCACCACCATTCAGGATATTAAGGCAAATCCGAGCGAGGTGGAGTCGGCATATAATGATGCTTATGGCATGTCGAGAGGACGAAATCTTACCAAAAGAAATGTGACAACTGAAAATGGATATGTAAATCCATATTGCCGTGTTTGGACAAGTCATCACCAGTATTCCAATCTTAAAGATCGGATTAGACCGTTTATTGAGAATGATGAGTCAGGAAAATTCATGAGTATTAAGGAGACCCAATCCAAATTTGAGGATTTGCGCCCTAATGAGGGGAGCTCACGTTTGAATGAGCATTCCTCATTGATGGATAATGGATATGTGAGGATTGCTCCGATGCATCTAAAAAACAATGGAGAATATCAGCAGGATATCAAAAAGTGCATGTTCTCTATTGAAAACCTTGCATGGAGGGATGTGCATATTGAGGAGAATCTGTCAGAGGAGCAGAGGGGTCCGAATAAGGGGAGGATAATGTGGTTTCCTCCGTATAATCTTAAATTCAACGAGAATATCAACGCCCAATGGTCATCAAATGAATTCATCGGACGCGGGGAAAATATATATACATATACGAATACCGAAAGGAATGGTAATCTGTCATTCACAATCCTGATTGATCATCCATCTATAATGAACAAATGGAGGGGGATGGCAGAATCAAGCAGTGAGGGAAAATATGAAGATGAACAGACATTGCTTCGTTTTTTTGCCGGTTGTGATAATCTATCAGATGAGGTTTCAGCCAAGAATCTTGACATTAAAGTGGAAAAGAAGGTAGTGGTGAAGAACGATCCAAAACCAGTAGAATACACAAAGACTGTCAAATACATTATGTTTTTTCCGAATGATTTTTCATCTATAGATAAGAATGATGGGGAATCTGTAATCAATAATATTAAGAGATATGAGTATGCCTCTGGAATAGAATGGGGTAATACAAGGGACAATTCATATAAGGATGAAAAATTGAAAGAAAAGAATATTGTAAACAAGAATAGTGAATATTTTTTCAATAAATCTATTGAACCAAGCAAGGATTTGATTATTACAGAATTGGGCTTATCTGAAAACGAAGACATACATTCATTTGATGATTTGATAAAATATGTGGGGTTAGAGGAAGTTGTTGGCGGCACGAATAACGAATATAGGATAAGCGGGGTTGATGTTCAGGGCTATGCGTCAAGTCATGGATATGAAAAAAATAATTTGGCGTTATGCTCAAGACGGGCTTCGGCTATTGCCTCTGTAATAAAATATAAGTATAATATATCAGATGACTTGATAACAAGGAAGAATGGCAATATTATTCAAGTCAAGGATGCCGTGGGCGACAAGGATGTGAACAGTACCGAGGCTAAAATAGCAAGGTGCGCGATAGCCACGTTCCATATCAAAATTAGGGGTTATCAGGGACCGACGAATTCTGATGGTGCCGAGAGTGATATAAATGTGGTATATGAAAGGATTTCTAATGAAAAATTAGACGAGTTGATGAGTCAGGATATAACGGGAAATATGAAGGCATATGGTGCAGAAGAATTTTATGACGGAGCAATAAATCCTTCTGTTGCTACCGCGTCATCTGGTAAAAATATGGCTACAATTACCGAGATTGTGAAAACAACGCCGAAATACAAGTATGACAACGAATATATGTATTTTAAAAATTTAGAATATGAGGATAAGTTGACATACAAGAACATCATAGATAAGATTCAGTATTTTAGTCCGGCATTCCATTCAATAACCCCGGAAGGTTTTAATGCAAGATTGACATTCTTGCAGCAATGCATGCGCCAAGGACCGACTCAGACAATAGGTAATCAAGATGGGAGTGTTCCTGCTGGAAACTTGGCATTCGGACGAGCTCCGTATTGTATTTTAAGAATTGGTGATTTCTTTAATACTAAAATTGTGATTACAAGTATCAGTATTGATTACGACACTGGATCTGGAGTATTGTATGATTTAAATCCAGAGGGAATAGGAGTCCAGCCGATGATGGCAAACGTGACAATGAATTTCAATTTTATTGGCGGACAGGATATCGCCGGACCGGTTGATCGATTACAAAATGCTGTGTCTTATAATTATTATGCAAATGCATCAATATATGATCGCCATGCAGATTATTATACAAAATATGACGGCGAGAGTAAGGTTTTGAACCAGTATGATGCAATGAATCCTGGAGAAGCAGACAAGTTAAATAGGAAAACAATAACGTCCAAAATTCAATAGCGGCTATGGCGGATTTTGACAGATACGAGCAGTTAAGAAAAGATGGAAAGATAGACATAGTGCCATTTGGTGAAGTTCCAGCGAAAGATAGTGATTTTTTTGAGGTTTATAAGAAAGGTGAAAGCCGATTGGATCAAATTTCATATAAATATTATAATTCGCCAGACTATGGGTGGCTTATAATGCAAGCAAATCCCGAATATGGTTCTATCGAATGGAGGATTCCGGATGGCTCTACATTAAGGATTCCTTATCCGTTAGGTACATCGATACAAAACTATCAAGATTCCATAGAAAGATATTATAAGCGTTACAGATAATGCCAGTAAGAGAGATAGGTTCGAGGATACGTTATGTTGAACCCAATGAGATTTTAAATGGTGATAAAGATAATCCCGGAATAAACGGATATATGTCGCCATTGGAGGACTTATGCATATCATTGAATCTGGAGGCAGTCCTTTCAGACAGGAATTCCTGCGGTATTCCAAATACAGATGGCACGTCAACAAGGGTATTCACTACAAGTTTTATTGCCAAAGGTTCATATTTGCATGGGACAGACAGTACATTGACCACAAATTTTACTGATGCGGCATCTAAGAACCCAGAGAAGAATACAGATGAATGTTTTGGTATTCAGTCAGTATCAATATCTTATGATATGGGAACCCCAGGGCAGACATTTTCCCCAAGCGTTGTGATAAAATTTGTGGATATTAGGGGAATGTCAGTGATGGGGAAGAAGGAGAATGATACAAATGGTTCGTTTTATCGTGCGTTGTTTATGTTTCCGTCACCATTGTTTAAGTTATCGGTTAAAGGATTTTATGGATGTGAGATAACGTACAATCTGGCGTTGTCTCATCCAGTCAAGATTGATTTTGACTCATCAACGGGAAATTTTAACATAACTGCTAACTTTAAGGGATATATGTTTGGTGTGTATAATGATTTACCAATGTCTTATGCCGTGGTGGCTCCTTATATGGACTATGTGGGGAAATCTTATTGGGATAATCAAATTCAGTCAGGAAAATTTTCATTCAAAAACGGAGATACATATGTTCCGATGATAAAATACCCCGAATTCAGAGAAAAAGTGGCTACAGCCACATTAGGGGAAGAAGCGAAGGAAGTTAAGACATTATATGAACGGACAACCTCTTATGCTGATAAAGAGAAGACAGATGCCTTGATGCTAATAAATGGATATCCTTTAAAAGAATGGAAGGAGAGTGAAGGAATTATATATCAGATAACAGAGACTTTTTCAGAAAGCAAGAGAAACACGTTAAAAACTGCAATAGGGGATTTTTACGGGGCAGTTGAGGGCTATGACAAGGATAAAGTGATGCACAGTGTCAAATTCAGTGACACATTTTCCTTTTTGAAGAAATATATAGGCGATAATTATAGACTGATAGACGTTTTTTTGCTGGTAAGACAGGAAAAGGGCAAACCATTTGTTTTGAAAAGTGATAACTATCAGGTAAATATAAAATATGACTCGGTAAAAAGCCTTTTTCAAGATGAGATAAACAAGTTTAAAGATGATACAATGTATCTTTACGTTTGGGTTATCAACAAGGATTCAAAAGACAGTGTTGATAATGCAGTAAACAAAAAATTGCAGCAGGTTGACGATTTGAAAAGCAACGCTAATGAGGATTATCAAAAGGCAATAAACCAGATGGTAGCCGACGCTTTGGGGTTTCCACCGACAATAGAGAATCTGTATCGAATGATGTTTGCCCATATGGAGACATTTATGCGAGTTTTCTACAATTGCACAGGGGAGATTAAAAGTAAGATTAACAAGAGTGATACCGCCCGAAAAATCAGCCACTATAATATGTCAATTACTGAGACGGATTCGATAAGTGGTAATGGTTTGCTTCCTCCTTTTCCGTTATTTGTAAAAGAGAAAACCTATGACGGTGATACCGTGAGTGAGTCGGTGTGGGTGGGTGCTTTGGATAATGGAAATGATTTAGAAGAGGTAAGGTTTGTGGAATCATTGATTTCGGCTTCAAAACTATATTCCAATGATTCAAAAATAGTTGATGAAAAAATACGGAGATTTAACAATCCGGATAATGAGGGCGAAAATCATACTGAGAGCGGAAATGTTTCAGATGATCCTTATAAAAACAAGGATTTAAAGCATTCTTGCTATCTTACGTTAAAGAATCTATACGACAGATGGTTATGCTCCACAGTGGAATCAAGGTGGCAGTTGTCCCAGAATATTGAGCCAAGTACATTAGAGGTGACCGGTTATAAGGAAAGCGATTTCGATAACTTTATTTATATAGATAGTTTTTATCATAATATAGGGCAGAAATTGATAATTGATAGTACTATGGTATCAAACCTTGTTTCTAAATGCTTGCCAGATGGAGGTATAAGTGGGGAAGGTGGTAAAATAGAGTATGATAATCATACTGTTTATGAATACCTGTATGAGGTTGCGTCAGGATGCGGAGGCAATTTGATGGCATTGCCAGTGATGTACGGAATCAAGGACAATGCCGCGTTAGGAAAATTATTTAAGGTTTTGCCTTATGATAAGAAATCATTGGGAAATGCTTCAATGACTTATGTTTTCTTGTATGACTATAAGGCATCGGAACAGTTGGCGACCGGATTGGGTAAGAGGGATGACAGTTTTATGATAACGGAGGAGGATTTGCTACCATCGTCTTTAAGCGACAATGACGGCAATCTGATTCCAGCATTTGGTGTTACATATGCAAAGCAGAACCAGGCTATATTCAAGAATATATCATTTGAATCTGATAAACCGGGGATTACGGATAAGGCATTAGGGAAGACAATGGCAATAACCCAGGCAACGTCAAAGGGACCAAGGGAGACGAATCTTTACGGGCAAGATATATATGGTGTCTATTCAAGCATGCAATATAATTGCTCGGTGGAGATGATGGGGAATGCCCAGATAATGCCGATGATGTATTTTCAGTTGAATAACATTCCATTTTGGAAGGGTACTTATATGATCACAAATGTAAGTCATGAAATAATACCAGGTAATATGTCTACGAAGTTTAAAGGGATCAGAATTAATCGGAATACCATACCATTGACGGAAGGTAAGACAATAACATTGAAATCAACTGATTGGAAGATTACGGTGAAGAATAATAATGAAAACAAGAAAAACAATATGTTGAATAATATCAGTAAATATCCGGACGGACCGGTTATAAAAATTTCAAACGAGAATGATTACAGGCAAAGCCTTGTAATGAAAGAAAAAATAATGAGGGAGTTGGGCTGGAAGGATTATATGGCGGCAGCTCTGATCGGATGCGTGATGGCGGAGGCTGGAGGATTCAAGCCTTGGATGGTGAATGTCGGGGAGAAATCTGGAACCTTGAAGTCATCAAGGGCTTGCTATAACGGTCCTAAACTATCGCCGGAAGAAAGGGGGCATTATAACGGGGCATACTCATATGGGGCTGGAATAATCCAGTTTACTTACTGGGATAGAAAACTTAATGCGGTTAAGATTGTGGCGGCAAAGAATGGAGGAAGGGTTAGGGGCATGACCCCAGAGGAATTCCTTATGGATATAGACGGACCCGGAATGCGTACTTGCCCGAAGCCAAGCGGTTGGCAGAGAGCAAAAAAAGCGGACTATAAGGGAGGAGTGGAGAATCTTACATTGGATGAGCAGTTTGACGTACTGATTGGGGAACTGTTTAACAGGTATCCAGCGGTCAATGCATCAGTTAAGATGTCAACCAATGTTCATGAGGCTCTTGCTGTTATATATTGCAAATATATAGGAGGTATTGGCAGAAGGGTTGGAATACCAACCCCCGAGGAGGTACAGAAAAAGGTTACAGCTTATATGAGGGCGAATCCGAAAACAACAGAGAAGGATCATTATATCAAAAGGCTTGGATATGCCAAGAATTTTTGCTAAAAATGAAAGAAGAATTGGATATGGAAGTAATAAAGATAAGTGAGCGTGAGTTAAGGGATATAATAAGGGAGTCGGTATATCGTATATTGGATGAGGTCAGAGGGGCATTGGATGAGCGTATGAGAGGATTGGCGGAGACGATATGGAATCGAATCGAGGGAGGCGAGACCGATTTTGTGATTGACACGCGGACCATAGACAAATGCCAAGATTATTTCAAGGCGACTAAACCGATCGAGGTCAAAACATGCAAAGAGAGGGGAGTTGACTATAAAACAACATTGAAAGCATCTATCATTCCTTTTGATGATAAGTATGTTTTAGAAATTAATTTGTATTATGTAGGAATATCATTAGAACCAATACCAATAATAATGCATGAGTTTGTTCACATGGTTAATATAGAGAGATATAAACTCAAGCAAGTTATGGAGACGGCAGATGCCAATGCTAACCTTTATAAGATTACGACAAGAAAACCCCTTCCTTCAGGGAGGGGATGAATTGACGTTCATAACACTTTTTTTTGAAAAATATTTTGTAATTTTATAATTATTTTATAAATTTGTACTACTTATAGACAGTAACTCTTACAACAATGTACCTGACGGCGAAACAGCACATATCAC
>ERZ1026882.391-NODE-391-length-26250-cov-7.322466_pt1 | contig 26250 bp, 21 predicted proteins | sample MGYA00380171_ERZ1026882 | MGnify/ENA primary metagenome ERZ1026882 (study PRJEB33269, sample SAMEA4719807) | human gut metagenome | biome: human-associated habitat; feature: organic feature; material: feces | place: Cameroon | collected 2013-10 ...
ACTATTATCAAGGTTATAGCCGTAACGAAGATGAGCCGAAAGAAAACGGCATCAAAAATATTTGTTCATTTATAAAAAGAAAATTTTCAATTCATAAATAATAGACGAAATATACTTGTCAAAATTTATAAAAATATCTTACAACTTTGCTTTGATTTCGCTTAGGCATTTTGCCAATTGATCCGGACAACTTGTAGGTTTATCACCACATTTTATGCCTGAAAATTTTGCGATTACGTCGTCAATTTTCATACCTTTAACCAATTGTTTAATCCCAAGCAAATTTCCAGGGCAACCGCCTAAAAAATCTACATCATTAATTGTTCCGTCATCACTGAATTTTACCTGCATTAAGCGACAACAAGTTCCGTGTGTTTCGTATTGAATTACTTTTTCCATAATTTTTCCTCTTACTTATTTTTACTTTCTTTACTTACATTATATTGACAAATCAAAAACTTGCAATATAAAATGAGTATATGCGAAAAATTTTTCTCATAATTTTGATGTTTATAATTCTACCTTGCTCTGCGGAAACAATGATTACCGGCGGAGTTAGCTATAATGTCGAATCTGCAAGAGAAGAACTTACAAAATCGCCTGCAATTAAACTCAACACCACGCTTATTTCTGAAAATATGGTTGACAAAAATTATCAGGAAAACATCAGACAATCATATTTGGGAAATTTGAGTCTGCAAGATAGAGCTTTAGCTTTTTTCTCAGACGAAAGCTACGCTGTACTTTATAATAAGGACAAACTCCACGTTTTTTATTACGACAAAACAGGTCATTTGACACACATTGAAGAACGCGACGGCTTAAATTATCCTTACAAATCTTACAAATACACTATTTCGGGTGCTTTGATAAATATGGGATTACGAGTATCTAAGGAAGAAACTTTTATTTATAACCCGCAAGGGAAATTGATTGCTCATTGGCTTGGCAAATATGCTTATGACGAAAACAACAACGTTATAATGACAAGAAAATACACCCATTGATTGACGCTTAATATATTGACTTATTCACGAACGAAAATTATAATGGTACAATGGTGAATTGTGAATAGTGAATGGAGAATAGACCTCTAAACTATTCAAAAGAATTGAAGAGGAATTATGAATAAGCGTTTATTAGGATTAACTTTGGCGATTTCGGCTGTTTTGGCGTCAACAAATATTTCTTTTGCCACAGATAGTAGAATTACAAACACTGGCGAAATTGACACCATTAACGGTAAAACATTTGAAAATATTGATATTTCTGCCAAAGGTAATGTCCAAGACGGTTACGGTTCCGGAATATTAAACACCGGTTCAATCAAATCCCTTACTAACAATACTTATTCCGGAAACAAAGCGTATAACGGAGGGGGCTTATACAATTTAGGCATAATTGATGCAATAGAAAATGAAGTTTATTCAAACAATTCAGCCAGATTAGCCGGTGGAGCAATAACAAATTTTGCAACAATTAATACGATAAACGCAACTTTTACAAATAACAGCACAACTGACGAAAACAGCTTTGGTGGTGCTATTTTTAACAGCGGAAAAATCGGAGCAATCAACGGAATTTTTGACGGAAACACCTCGACAAGTGCTGGTGGAGCAATTACAAATGTTGGAGAAATTTCTTCAATTAGCGGAAAATTCACAAACAACCAAGCAAAAATCGCAGGTGGAGCAATCGTTACGGGTGATGTTCGCAATGAAACTTTAACTTTAAACGCCAATTTGAAAGAAATCAAAAATTCTATATTTGAAAATAACAAAGCAACCGACAAATCCGGTGGTGGCGGAGCCATCATGAACAACCAATTCACAAATACGTTGACTATTAATTCAAGCTCGTTCAACTCAAATAGTGCCAACGATGGGGGTGCAATCTTCAATACTGGAAGCTTAGCTGTTTCAAATTCAACATTTACCAACAACACAGCTCAAAGGGCCGGTGGTGCAATCGCAAATGTCAGCGACACAGAGCAAAAAGTTAATGCTAATTTGACAGTTCAAAACTCTAATTTTTATAACAATCAATCTGATGCAGCAGGCGGTGCGATTTACACAGACAGCACTTTAACAGTTAAAAATTCGAACTTTTACAACAACCGCACAAACAAAACAGTTTCAGATGAAAACAGTAAGGGAAACGAAGAGAGTTCTGGACTTGGTGGCGGTGCAATTTTTTCTTTAATGGGAGATTTGAACATTGAAGAAGCAAGTTTTGCAAATAATGAAACAAATGGAAACGGTGGAGCTATTTATTCGCTTATTGGGAATCAGAATATTAAAAATTCAGACTTTACTGGCAATAAAGCAGAGCAAGACGGTGGTGCAATTTACGCCCTATCCCTCGACAACTCCAAAGAAACAACGACTATAACAGATTCAAATTTTATTAACAACACAGCCGTCAAAAACGGTGGTGCAATTAGTCTGGAAAACACACAGGCATCAATTATTGCAAAAAACAAAGACGTAACTTTCTCTGGCAACACTGCTGAAAAAGGAAATGATATCTATCAGAACAAATCAATTACAAATATTTATGCAGAAGACGGAAAAAGAATTACTTTTAACGGTGGTATTGCCGGAAACGGAACTATTAACACCAAAGGAACTATTTTATTAAACGGGGCAGTTACTCCGGACGCTGGAGCGTTAGCCGTAAATGTAAACAGTGGGACAATAAAACCATCATCAGAAAATTATCTCGACGGAACAGATTTAACATTAGCAGAAGGTTCAACTCTTGATCTTCGCAATGGCAAACTGGGAGCAATGAACTTAAACAGCCTTACATCAAACAACGGAAACCTAAAACTCGACGTTGATGTTACATCAGAAGCTTTGGCTGATGGAATTTTGGCAAAGACAGCAAATGGAACTCTAAACCTTTCAGAAGTTAATATGATGTCTGATATGGCAGATGGAACAAACTCAATATCTGCTACACTTACAGGCTTAGACAACTTGCAAATTAAAACACCTGAAAACGGTTTAGATGTACTTACAAACGACTACTTATACACAGTAAAAATCAACGGCACAAACACAACAGTCGACAGATACACCGAAAACGGTGAAGCTGTAAAAATTGACGGCTTTACTCTCGCAGTAAACCAAACTGACAAAATCGGTGAACACAATATTAATTTGCAAGACGAAAGAAGTTTTTCTGCACAACACGATATTGAAATCACAGGTTCCGGCTTAGAAAAAGGTTGGACAGGAAATTTAAGCGGAACAAAATTATCCGTAAACGGTAACGGCTACACGATTAAAGGCGGCGAAAATTCAGGCATAATCGTTAACAACGGGCAAACTCTTGAATTTACTGACACAAATATTGACGGATTTAAGGCGACAGAAACAACAAAAGGCGCTTTGACTGTGAAAGATGGCGGAAATCTTAATATTGCCGCACTAAATCACGATGTTAAAATATCTAATGTCACAGCAGGACAGGCAACAGATGGAACAGCCCTTGATAAAAACGCAATATTTCTCGACGGAAGCGGAAATTCAAAAGTTAATCTCACAACCCAAAATTCAAAATCAATTACAATTAACAACGACATTCGCTCTTCAAATGTCGCAAACGAAATCACCATGAAAGGTGACGGCACAATTACTTACAACGGAATTGTCGACCCTGTTACTTTGACAAACGAAAACGCAAGAACAATTCACAACAACAAAATTCAAGACGTTACATACAACTTGAATTCCGGTATGGTCGGATTTTCAAATGATAACTATTTGTCAAATGGAAACAATTCCCTCGTATTCAACGGTGGTATGTTAACAGTTGCAAACGGAGCGGTAAACCCGATTAATCTCGAAGCTTTGTCATTGAATGCAAATTCAAACATTGCAGTAGATGCAGATTTGGCAAACAGCAAAATGGATACAATTTCTGCAAACACATACAGTTTTGCAAACGACGATGTAAAACTTAATGTCAACGGAATTAACCTTTTGAGTGATGCAAAGACAGATAACACAATAATTAATTTTGTAAACGATGACTCTTTAAAATCACACATTTCAACAACAGTGTCAGAAGTTGCATATTCTCCACTTTACAAATACGGTGTGGCTTATGACCCGACTCAAGGGAATTTCGAATTTACAAGAGGAAGTTCCAGCGATTACAAAAACATAAACCCAGCAGTAATGGTTGCACCTGTTGCAGCTCAATTGGGCGGATATTTTAACCAATTGAACGCTTATGATCAGGCATTTTCAAACATGGATATGACAATGCTTATGACTCGTGAACAACGCCAAGCTCTCAAAATGTACAACAAATACGCTTATAACGGAGACGGATTCGGCTCTGTTGCGTCTTCTTCGGGAGCAATTCCTGAAGAGCGAGCAGGAGTATGGGCAAGACCTTATTCATCTTTTGAAAATGTACACCTCAAAAACGGGCCAAAAGTTTCTAATGTAATGTATGGAACTTTTTTTGGCGGAGATTCATCTATTAAGGAATTCAAAAACGGATTTGACGGAATTTTTAGTGCTTACGTCGGCTATAACGGCTCACACCAAGTATTTAACCACAATAGTTTATGGCAAAACGGTGGTACACTCGGTTTAACAGGAACTTTGTATAAAGGGAACTGGTTCGGTGGTTGGACTATCGCATCAGGGCTTTCTGGAGTTGACGCAAACACAATGTACGGTTCTGAGGACTTCGGAATGTGGTCAATCGGTACAGCCTTAAAAACAGGCTACAACTGGGAACTGTTCAACAGCAAATTCATAATTCAACCTCACATGATGGTTTCATATTCATTGGTTGATACCTTCAATTATACAAATGCTGCAGGCTTGAAAATAAATTCCGATCCATTGAATGCAATTCAACTCGCTCCTGGATTAAGATTTGTGGGCAACTTGAAAGACGGTTGGCAACCTTATTTGGGCGTAGATTTTATGTGGAATATTATGGATAAAACAAAATTTGATGCAGTTGAAACAAGCTTGCCACAATTGTCCGTAAAACCATATATTCAATATGGTATCGGTGTTCAAAAGCGTTGGGGCGAACGTTCAACAGGTTATGCACAAGCAATGTTCAGAAACATTGGCAGAAACGGCGTAATCTTCTCACTTGGGTACAGAGCCGCATTCGGACATGGGCATTAAGGTCTTATAAGAGTCAATAAGACAATAAGTGAATATGTGAATAAGTTCGTAACAGGTGCGATAGCACCAAAACATATTTTTGAGCGAAGCGGACTATATGAACTTATTCTCTTATTTTCTTATTCACCTATTCACTTAAAAAACAAGTCGTCATTCTGAAAAGGCTGAAAATCAAGCGTCCAGCGTAGATTTTCGCCTTATTCAGAATCTATTATATTAATAGCCTGCTTTCCTACTCATAGACTTAAAAAATATTTTTGTCATATAATTAGGATATGAAAAAAATACTATTAACTTCAATATTAATGAGCTTTATAACAATAGCCCCAACACAAGCGCAATACATGCCTGTAATCCCGGCGGCAACTCTGCAAGCCGCACAACAAGCTGTAATTCAAAATGTTCCATCTTCAGAAGTTGTTCGAGTCGGAATTGGCACAACAAACTTTGGAACTTACCAATACAACGACATCACTATTTTTGGCACAGGCGATACCCAGATTTATGACAACAAAATTTTAATCGGGAGCTACCCCGCAAACCAAAATATCCGAATTACGTACAAAGACGGAATGTTCAATATTTACACTCCTGAAAGCACCCAACCTGAAAAAGTTGTAGGACCAGTCCAAATCACAAGCAACTATGGACTCTTAGGGGTGACAGGTTTGAAACGCGCCGGCAAACAAGCTCTTTATCATGGAGCATTTGAGCTTAAAAAATGCACAAACACAACGTTTAACCTCGTTAATATGATTGAAGTTGAAGAATATTTGAAAGGTGTTGTTCCAAACGAAATGCCGGTCAGCTTTGGCTTAGAAGCCTTAAAAGCACAGAGTGTTGCGGCAAGAAATTACGTACTTTCACCCCGCACAAAAGCGTCAACAAATTACGACGTAGTTGATTCTGTCGCAAGCCAAGTTTACTTTGGTGCAAACACAGAACGCCCATTGTCAAATCAAGCAGTCGGCGAAACCGAAGGTATTGTAGCACTTTACAACTGGGATTTAATCGTTGCACAGTATTCATCAACCGCAGGCGGCTATACAGAAAGCTATTCCAATGCATTTTCCGACCCGAAAACAAAAGCATTTCCGGCACCTGAAAAACCATACCTAAAAGCAAGACCAGACATAATTTCACAACCTTCTTTGAAAAGCGAAGAAGCGGCAAGTGCCTTTTACAAATCTCGTCCTGACACTTACGATATGAGGTCTTCTTATTACCGTTGGGAAAGGGATTGGACAGCACAAGAACTTAAAAATGTACTCCAATCAACTCTTGTAGCGCAATCTACAACAGGATTTGTAAAACCTGCTTTTAATAAAGGTGACAAGCTCGATGACTTGGTAGAAATAAAAGTCATACGTCGTGGAGAATCCGGCAAAGTTATGGAAATGGAAATTGTAACCCGCTCACAAACCTACAAAGTCTTTAAGGAGCTTGTAATCCGCAGACTTATGACAAAGGACGGAAAAGCTTTACCTAGTGCGAATATCGTATTTGAAAACACAAAAGACGAAGATGGCAACCTAACCTCAGTTCACGCGTGGGGTGGCGGTTTTGGGCATGGCGTCGGAATGAGCCAATATGGTGCAGGATTTATGGGATCCGAACTTCACCGTTCATATGACAAGATTTTGCAACATTATTACACCGGAATTACACTTGCAACAAAGCCTGTGATTATTTCGACAGAAGCAGGACAACAGAGTGTAACTCAAAGCTTTTATTCAAAAGACAAAAAAGCTAAACTCGTTATAGACAACAAGTTTGGCGTAAATTCAATAAATATTACTATTAATGGGCAAAAACAAACTTTTGAGCTTCCAAGAGAGGTTTTGGGAGTAAAAAGGTTTGTAGAAATAGATATTTCAAAGTATCTTAAACAAGGTAAAAATACTGTAACATTTACCTCTGATGAATTCTATTCAAGCTCGGCAAGAAAAGGCTTGAGGCTGTACGTTGAGCTTGTCAAAAAAGATGAAAGCGGCTACACTTGGTAAAATTTACTGCTTTTATAAAAAACAAGGTGATACAAAAAATATTAAGTGAGAAATTGGAAATATGGAAAAAGATTCAAAATCAATGAGCGTACTAAAAGCCGCATGGGTAATTGCGGTCGTAACTATTGTCAGCAAACTTATCGGATTTATCAGAGATATTATAATCGCAAATTATTATGGCGCATCACTTGTTTCGGACGCCTACTATTACGCATATCAAATTCCGTCACTCTCTTTGATTTTGCTTGGCGGAGTCGGGGGACCGTTTCATAGCGCGACAGTTGCCGTATTTTCAAAACTTATTCCTGATTTGAAAGAAAAACCGCAAGAAGCTGTTAACAAATTATATTCAACGTTTATGACTGCAACAACTATATTTTTCTTAATTTTATCAGTCATAATGTTTATTTTTCCACGTCAAATTATGGGGCTGATAATTTCAAGCGGCTCTGCCGATATGATTAATTTGGCGGCAGAACATTTGAAAATTATGACTCCGTTACTGATTATAGGCGGGATTGTCGGAATTTATTACGGAATTCTGATTATTTACAGGCAATTTATGTTACCGAATTTATCGCCAATAATTATGAGTGCTGCGATAATCGGGGTTGTTGTAGCGGCTGCACCGAACGACCAAAAGGGCTACGCACTCGCTTGGGCAACAACTATCGGTGCGATTTTACAGCTTGTAATCCAATATCCAAACGTTAGAAAACTCGGTTTTTTGTGGAAGCCAAATTTTCAGTTTACGAATAACCCGAATTTCAAAGAGATTATGGAACTTTTATTCCCAGCGATTTTGAGTTCGACCGTCGGACAAATCCACATTTACGTCGATATGTTTTTCACATCATCGATTTCAGAAGGTGCATGGACTGCAATCGGTTATGCCAACAGGGTTTTCCAGTTCCCTGTCGGAATTTTAGTGACTGCGTTTTTGGTTCCACTATTCCCGATTTTTGCAAGACTTGTTGCAGATAATGATTTGGAAGGGATTAAAACCTACTTTAATAAAGGCGTTGGGGTACTATTTTTCGTCGGAATTCCAATTATTATAGGCATTTTGACAGTCGGAATGGACGCTGTCAGATTGATTTTTGAAAGAGGTGCATTTGACGCAAACGCAACATTTATGGTAACTGAGGCTCTTTGGTTCTTGTCTGTTTCAATATTACCTTACGTTTTCAGAGATTCAATAACAAGGGTTTATTACTCATTTAACGATTCAAAAACCCCGTTTGTCGTTGCATTTTCATCAATCGTTTTGAAATATCTTTTGAACGTTATTTTCATAAGCAAAATGGGTATGGGAATTGGTGGAATTACACTTTCAACTTCACTTGTAACCCTATTTAACGCTTGTGTTTTGGGAGCATTAATTCACAAAAAAGTAAAAATGGACTACAAAGGTTTGTTCACAAACTTGTTCAAAATGTGCATTGCAGGAGCAATTACACTAGGAATTTGTTACGGCGTTGCACTCGGTTTTGACCAATATATCCACCTGTCAAAAACGTTGTTTGAAATAGCTAAAATCAGCACAGTTGCCATTGTTTGCTTCGGCGTTTATACAGTTCTGAACTTGGTATTCAAGATGGAATACGCAAGAGAATTGAATGATAGACTTTTACAGAAAGTGATGCGACAAAGAGACTAAGAGGCGAAGTCGGTTTCAAAAGCAGCTAAGCTAAAATAAGTTACTAAGGCACTCGGGCACTAAGAGCGTATCAGGAATAAAAGTCGTTAAGACGATAAGACGTAAAGACGATAGGTTCGTATCGGAAATAGTTGTCATCAGTCGTCATTCTGAAAAGGCAAAAAATCAAGCTTCCGGCGTAGATTTTCGCCTTATTCAGAATCTAGTTTACTATTATTAATTCATGATGGCGGGATAGGTATCCCGCCCTACTTTGCTAGGGGCTTATAAAAGTGAATAAGTTCATTTCAGTTGCTACGCAACAAAATATTTTTTTGAACAAAGTGAGCTCAACCTAAAGCCACATTAAATGTCAATTCTTTTCCGTCGAAATCAACTGTTACCTTGTCACCTTTTTTGAATTCGTTTTCCAAAATCTTCATTGACAAAGGAATTTCCACAAGTTGTCGAATTGCGCGTCTAAGTGGACGAGCACCATATAATGGTTCGTAACCTTCATCTGCCAAGTATTTGCGAGCAGAATTCGTAATTTCCAGTTCAATTTCTTGTTCTGCAAGTCGTTTTTTGAGTGAATTTGTCTGAATATCCACAATCTGCGTCAATTCTTCAAGCGTTAAGGCTTTAAACATAATAATTTCATCTATACGATTAAGAAATTCCGGCTTGAACTTTTGTTTAAGCGCGTGGTTCAAATTGTCTTTCTTCTCTTGCTCAGATAAAGTTTTATCAAGAATAATATCACTTCCGAGGTTGCTTGTCATAATTATTACAGTGTTTTTAAAATCAATCAAACGACCTTGTCCATCAGTCAAACGTCCGTCGTCAAACATTTGTAACATAAGATTAAATACGTCAGGGTGGGCTTTTTCAACCTCATCAAATAATACAACAGAATACGGTTTTCTGCGAACTGCCTCGGTCAATTGTCCGCCTTCTTCATAGCCGACATAACCTGCCGTTGCCCCTACAAGCCTTGATATCGCAGCTTTTTCCATAAACTCGGACATATCAATTCGAATAAGAGCATCTTCATCGTTAAATAAAATATAGGCAAGAGTTTTGCCAAGTTCCGTTTTCCCAACACCTGTCGGACCTAGGAATAAAAATGTTCCAATCGGGCGTTTCGGATCACGCAAACCTGAGCGAGAAAGCCTGATTGCGTTTGAAATCTTGACAACAGCCTCATTTTGCCCGATTACTCGCTCGTGCATAACTTTTTCCATACCAATGAGTTTCTTTGATTCGTCCTCTTGCAGCCTGTTTACAGGAATTCCTGTCCATTTTGCAACAATATTTGCGATATCGTCGCCATCAACTTCCTCTTTAATCAAACGTTTTTTTCCGCTTTGAACCTGTAATTTTTGAAGTTTTTGTTCCATATCAAGCATTTGGCTGTATTTTTCTTCCAATGCTAAAGACATAGACGGATTTTTCTTGTTCAATTCGATTTGTGCCTTCAATTTTTCAATATTTCGCTTGATTGCAGCAGAAGAATCAATTATTTTTTTCTCTTTAAGCCATTGTGTTTTAAGTTTTTCAATTTTGTCATCTAAATCTGCAATTTTTTTAATAATTCTTTCGAGTTTTTTGTTTGACTCTGCAGTTTCGTCTTTTTCAAGAGCTTTTTTATTCATTTCAAGCTGCATTTTCTCTCTTATAAAAATGTCGATTTCCTCAGGCATCGTGTCGATTTCAATACGCAAAGCAGATGCAGCTTCGTCTAACAAATCAATTGCTTTGTCAGGCAAACACCTGTCTGAAATATATCTGTGCGAAAGTTTTACAGCTTCGACAATTGCACTATCCAATATTTTTACACTGTGATAGCCTTCGTATTTGTCTTTTAGCCCTCTCAAGATACTAATTGTCGTTTCCACTGACGGTTCATCGGCTACGACGGGTTGAAAACGACGTTCCATTGCTTTATCTTTTTCTATATATTTTCGGTATTCGTCAGTTGTGGTCGCGCCGATTACCCTGATGTTACCGCGCGCAAGCATTGGTTTTAAAAGGTTTCCAGCATCTGCAGAGCCTTCTGATGAGCCGGCTCCCATAATTGTATGGATTTCATCAATGAAAAGCATCAAGTCGTCAGATTTTTCTTCAATCGCCTTGAGCACTGATTTTAAGCGTTCTTCAAACTCTCCTCGATATGATGCGCCCGCAAGCATTGCACCTAAGTCTAATGACAAAATTTTGTCGTTTTTAAGGCTTTCAGGGACATCGCCTGAAATTATTCTTTGCGCAAGTCCTTCAATTATCGCTGTTTTTCCAACTCCTGGTTCACCTATAATTACAGGATTGTTTTTTGAACGACGATTCAAAATCTGTATGGCTCTTCGGATTTCATCATCACGCCCGATAACCGGATCAAGCTTGTTTTTTGCGGCAAGTTCAGTCAAATCCGTTGTATATTTTGAAAGAGCTTCGTTATTCTTCGGCTTTGTAGCAGTCGTTGTTTTATTTACAGAAAAACTTGTTCCTTCTTGCTCCAGAAGCGGCAACAAATCATTGTTTTCGCCTTCATTAGAAGTCAATTGATCAGATGTTTCAGAAGAAATAGTTGTTTCTTCAATCGTTTCAATATTGTTTACGACTTCTGTCATTTTTTCGTAGAGTTCAAGTCTATTAATTTTGCTCTGTTCCCACAAAAAATTCAAAGTTTTATTGTCAATTCTAAAAAGCGCAAGAAAAAGGTGTTCAATGCTAACCTGTTCGTCGCCACTTTTTTCAGCCTCTTCTTGTGCAACACGCATTAGCTTAATTGTATCTGTTGAAACTCTGACATCTGAAAATTTTCCACGAGCATAATAAGCACGTTTTGAGATGTAGTTGTTCAATCTATCAACTACGGAAGCGTCGATTAAACCGACTCTTTCAAGCAAAATTTTTGGCAAAGCATTTTCATCAAGCAGTAATGCAAGCATTATATGCTCAGGATTAAGCTCAGGATAATTCCTTGCTACAACTATTGATTTTGCGGATTTTATAATCGCTTGAACGTGGTCAGTTAAAAGCATTTTTCACTCCTTTTATTACAAAGATTTTACTTTGAAAACCATTATTTGCCATCATTCAAGTGTTTGAGGTTTTGCATTATAATCAACTCGCTATCCCCCACTCTAAATCACGCTTGCAAAATTCTTGCTTTTGTTTCATCTGCCAAGTCTAACATGTTTGTAACTCCAAGAACATTGGTTTTAATAGTCTTTATGGCATTATATTGGTAATGAATAGGACTTGCAGGACATGCCAGATTATAAATCTGATCAACTTCAAGAATAATCGGCTCGACAATATCGTGTCTAATCAACTCAAATTCAGGGTTTCCAAACAAATGAGTCACATTTTTTCTGGAGCCTGTAAAAAAGTTATCAAGACAAATTACATGGTTGCCTTGTTCCAATAGTTTGTCACATAAATGAGAGCCGATAAATCCTGCTCCACCTGTTACAAGAATATTTTTCATTGTTTCCTCGTTTTTTGTTGGTTGTTTTTTAGATACTAGGTTACTAAGGCACTCGGGCACTAAGTTCGTTTCTGTTAGGTTGTTTATAGGCTGGATTCTTTCGGTTCAGGATAACCTCACAATAATGTGAATAGCAGCTATCTATCGTCATTCTGAGGACTTCAACGTACCACTGCTCGTTACTTAGCCTACGATGCAAGTAAACAATCCAGCTTATTGAATTAACTCCTCAATTGCCACAACGACATCGTTGACTGTTCTGATTTGTTTAAAGTTTTCAGGGGAAATTTTCTTTTCCGTAAACTCTTGCAATTTCACAGCCAAGTCAACTGCGTCAATACTATCAAGTTCCAAATCCTCAAAAAGATTTGCATCAAGAGTCAATTTTTCAGGTGCAATTTCAAAATCGTCAGCTAAAATCGTTTTCAATTTTTCAAAAATTTCTTCACGTGAATATTTTTTACCCATTTTACAAATCCTTATTTCATATTACTTTTAATAAAGTCCGCAATTGTTTTAACAGAATAAAAATGTTCTTTGTTTTCTTCCTTATTTTCGCTCAAATCCACATGGTACTTCTTTTTCAATGCCATACCGAGTTCAAGCGCATCAATACTGTCAAGCCCCAAACCGCTTACAAACAGTGGCTCTTCGTCTTGAATATCGTTAACAGTGACATCTTCCAATTCCAATGACTCTATTATTAGCGTTTTAATTTCATTTTCTAAGCTCATCTTAATCACCTTATAATATTATACTTATAACCTAATTATCGGGTAAAGTCAAATTTGATTTTTTCAGATATCGCATTTCTCAACTTTATCTCAGATTTTTCATCAAAGTCTTTCAACTTAATAGGCTCAAGTTGCGAGATCTTATACGTAATAACCCTTTCACCTGCGTTATAAATTGGTTTACCTTTTTGCAAAAACGGATAATCGCATTCCATTTTTATGGGGATAATATCAACTCCAGAAGCAATTTGTAAAGCTGCAGCACCTTTATGAATTTTGAGTTCTTCTCCCTTTACAGTTCGAGTTCCAGTTGGAAAAATTATGATATTATACCCGTCTGTTAAAGCCTCAGTACAAATCCGCTTAAACTCATCAAGTTCAATATTGTTCGGAATATAGACATTTTTGATTATATTTTTGAGAAAAATATTGTTCAAAAGCTCTTTTTTGGCAAGACAAAACGAATTGTCGTAAAGCCCGATAAGAATTAAAATATCTATAAAAGTCGGGTGGGTTGCAACAATGATTTTGCCCCTTAATGGTTTCACACCTCCAGTTTCAATTTTAATTAACCCCAAAACTACAAAGAATTGAGTATATATGTGCCAAAGTTTATGAATAATATATGAAAAAGCTTCTCGTTTGCGATTCCCTCTCAAAAAAATCCCACCAATCGGCAAAAAACAAAAACTCAACAACAATGAACCAAGACCAAAAATTGCAAATACAATACATATAAGAAAACCGCGCCAAACTCTAATCATCAACACGCTCCAATACATACAACGGACAAATATATTTTCCGCCGTTTATAAATTCTGAAAAATGATTTGACGGAAGATGTTCTGAATTTTCTTTCAATACAACCTTTTCACCTTCCTCATAGTCTATTAAAATCGAAACACTCTCATACCTGTCAACAGATTCAGCATAACAAAAAAGTGTTTTTTCTCTATTCATTACGGCGTCTAAAAGTCCAGCAGAGAAAGACTCTTCACCACCTGCAACAGAGTTATAAGAAGCATGAATATTTTTCAAAAGCGAAAACAGTCCGATCGTAGAATTATGCACAGAAAAACTAAACCCCGTCGGAGAAATTGCGTTTTCCTCTTTTTCTTGATTGATAAGTTTTACAACACGTTCCAATTCCCCATAGCGAGAGGCATATACAAGTTTTATGTCATCGGAATTTTCTCCATAGCAATTCAGCATTGTGGCCATTGCTATTTTTCCCACAGGGGAAAGTTTTCTTCGCATCATCATTGGAATTGATGACAAATCAATATTTTCACCTTGCGAATATGAAATTTTTTTGATACGAAATTCCAACTTATTCATGATAACATATTATCATGAACGAGATTTTTATAACAGACGCAAGCGCGGTTTTCACAGAAAAACTGATACAAGATGACACTATAATTAAGGGAGACAAATTCTATTTTGGCAAGCTGGAAAAGGATTTTGAGCCGATTGATAATGAACGTTACGACTTGCGTTGTAACAGGGTTTTGAAATTTCTCGTTGACAAACTGGATTTGTCAGAATTTGGAAAAGACGAAATCGGAATTGTAATCGGAACGACAAATTCAGGCATAGAAGAATTTGAAACAAGTGAGGACAAACATCACGCAGAACTTGGAAATCCCGCGGAATTTTTAAAATGGTATTTGGGCACAACAAATTACGCAGCTTGCGTTTCAACAGCTTGCACATCGGGTGTAAAAGCGTTTTCAACAGCAAGAAAATTACTAGAAAACGGAGTTTGCAAAGCCGTAATTGTAGGTGGAGTAGACACGCTTGCATCTATGCCATCTTATGGATTTCGGGCTTTGGAAGTTCTTTCACATGAAAAAACAAATCCGTTTTCCAAAAATCGAAACGGAATAAGTTTGGGCGAAGGCGGAGCACTGTTTGTGGTTGTGAAAGCAGCTGAACAGCTAGGAAACGAAGCAGAAACTGATTTAGATGCAAAGATGCCAAGAGACATAGAGGCAAGGCAAAGCTCCTCTCCCGAAACAGACCGCACATCTATCCCGACCTACAAAATTCCTAGTTGCTCAGCTGTTTCACTTCTCGGTATTGGGGAAACCTCTGACGCCTACCACGCTGCAACCCCTGATCCTGACGGAGTTCAGGCTGTAAAAGCTATTCAAGAAGCTCTTGATGATGCGAATCTTAAACCTGAAGATATTGACTACATCAACCTTCACGGTACAGGAACGATTTCTAACGACTTAATGGAAGCAAATGCTATTTACAAAGTTTTTGGTGATAAAGTCCCTGCAAGTTCGACAAAACCGTTGACAGGTCACTGTCTTGGTGCAGCCGCAAGTATTGAGGCATTTATTTGCTACCAGATTTTGAAAGGTGAAAGAAATTTGCCTATCCACAAATTTGACGGTGAATATGATGAAACTTTGCCAAAAATCAATCTTGTTACAGAAAACACTCCGCAAAAAGATGTGAAAATCTGCCTGAGTACATCATTTGGCTTTGGCGGAACAAATGCAGTGGTGATATTGGCAGCTAAGCAGCAAATTATGTTCCAAACTACATCTAATTCAAACCTAGCTGCCCAGCCGCCTAGCTGCTTAGCTGCCTCTTGCCTTCCTCATTCAGCCCCGATGGTGCTAATCGACAAGGTTCTAAATGTCGATATAAAAAACCAAATTGTTAAAACATCTGTCAAAATTCACGATAACAAAATCTTTTTTAACAAAGAAATCAATGGGATTTCTCCACTTGTCGGAATTGAATTTATGGCACAAACTATTGGTTGTTATGCTTATTACAAAGCAGGAAAAACTATTCCAAAAATCGGCTTTCTCCTTGGCACAAGGCAGTACGAAAATAAGCTTGAAAAATTTGAAAACGGCAAAACATACATTATAACAGCTCGAGAAATTTATGGTGATAATGAACTTGTTTCATTTGAGTGTTTAATTTATAATGAAGGAGAAGACGAAAATCCGGAAAACTACATTGCAAAGGCAACCATCAATGCTTTTCAGCCAAAAGATGTTGAAAAATACATAAAGGAATTAGGATAGTGAATGAAAGAAAAAAAGTTTTAGTAACAGGCTCAAGTCGAGGAATAGGCAAAGAAATTGCACTTAGTCTTGCAAAAAGCGGCTTTGATATCGACGTGCATTATGCACATAATCAGGAAAAAGCACAAGAAGTTGCAGACGAAATCAAAAAACTTGGCGTAAATGCCGAGATTTTGAAATTCGACATCAAAAACAGGGAAGAATGTGCAAAAGTGCTTTCTGACAAACTTTATTACGGAATTGTTTTGAATGCCGGAATTGCGAGGGACAATGTTTTTCCGCTACTTGAAGGTGATGAGTGGGACGACGTCATTCAAACAAATTTGACCGGATTTTACAATGTTTTAAAACCGCTTGTTATGCCAATGATTTCTAACAGGATTAAAGGGCGAATTATTACTATGTCGTCAGTTTCGGCACTTTCAGGAAATCGCGGGCAAATCAATTATTCTGCCTCTAAAGCAGGTATTATCGGCGCGACCCGCTCACTTGCACTTGAACTTGCAAAACGAAGAATTACTGTAAATTGTATCGCTCCCGGAGTTATTGAAACCGACATGATTAAAGATATTCCGATTGATGAGGTTAAAAAGCTTATTCCAATGAAGCGACTCGGACAGGCAAAAGAGGTTGCAAGTTTAGCAAGTTATCTTATGAGTGAAGGGGCTGCATATATCACAGGACAAGTGATTTCTGTAAATGGAGGGCTTTATTTATGAGGCGAGTAGTTGTCACAGGCATGGCACTTGCAAGCCCTTTGGGTTGCGATATAGAAACCGCTTTTTCAGGCTTGCAAAAACTTGAAAATTGCGTTGAATATGACAAATCTCTTGACGAATACAAAAGATTAAATACGAGATTATCCGCTTATGTCAAGGGGTTTGAAATTCCTTCGACTTATAACAGAAAAGTTCTCAGAACAATGGGGCCTGTATCAATTATGTCAGTCAGAACGGCGGAACTTGCTTTGCAAGATGCAGGACTCTTGGGTGATGAAATTATTACAAATGGCAAAACAGGCGTCAGCTATGGCTCTTCTGCCGGCTCACTTGATGCTATTATTGATTTTTATGGAATGCAGGTGGATAAAGAGGTTAAAGGTTTGAACTCAGGCTCTTACGTTAAGATGATGTCGCAGACTGCACCTGTAAATATTTCACTTTATTTCAAAACAATCGGAAGATTAATTCCGACCTCAACAGCTTGCACATCTGGCTCTATGGGAATTGGTTATGCTTACGAAGCAATCAAAAACGGCTACGAAACCGTGATGATTGCAGGTGGTGCCGACGAAATGCACCCAACAGAGATTGCAATTTTTGACACACTTTATGCAACAAGCTTGAAGAACGACACCCCAAAATTATCTCCATCTCCATTTGACAAAAATCGTGACGGACTTGTTTTGGGCGAAGGCGCAGGAACATTGATTTTAGAAGAATATGAGCACGCAAAAGCTCGTGGGGCAAAGATTTATGCAGAAATCATAGGCTTTGGTACAAGCACAGACGGCACACATATTACAAATCCGAACAGAAAAACAATGGGCAGAGCCATTGAATTAGCACTAAAGTGCGCAAATCTTTCACCTGATAAAATTGGGTATGTAAACGCACATGGCACAGCGACAATTCAGGGTGATATCGCAGAAACCGTTGCAACAGAAGAAATTTTTAAACGTAAAATTCCAACAAGCTCAACCAAAAGCTACACAGGACACACTCTTGGTGCTTGTGGAGCAATTGAGGCAATTTTGAGCATAGAAATGATGAATAGAGGCTGGTTCCACCCGACATTAAACCTGACAGAAATCGATCCTGAATGCGGACACCTTGACTACATAATGAGCGAAGGACGAGAAATAAAAACAGATTACGTGATGTCGAACAACTTTGCCTTCGGCGGAATTAATACGTCGTTAATTTTTAAGGCGATGAGATAAGATTTAGATGCCAAGAGGCAAAGATGCAAAGTCGGTTACAAAAGCAGTTAAGACTGAAGGACGATAAGACGATAGAGCGATAAGTTCGTTACAATAAAATATTATCGTCATTCTGAAAGCTTAGAATATTAGTATGAGCGCTTAGCGAATACATAATATTCTTGCTATTCAGAATCTCTTGCAAAATAAAACAGACTCCGGATCGCAGTCCGGAGTGACAGTTTCGGTTAGTTGTTTTGCGAAAATTGCAACTACTTTCTGTAACAACCTAATGCCTTAGCAACCTAGTAACTTTATAATCTTATTTCCGCTGCAAAGAATTGTAAACAAACTTGCCATTTTAAAAAATCTACAGTAAAATGAGATTACAGATACCCTCGGGAGGAGAAATTATTTATGCCGGAATTAGCAAGACGACAGTATGACAGGGATTTATACAGGGTTAATCATTATGGTTCAAATTATAATGTGAATTCAAATTATGGTTATAACAAACGTAATTCTCAAAATAATGCCGAAAGCGTTCATGTTATAAAAAGCCACTCAAAAAGAACTGCAAATTCGCAAAAAATTGCACGCAACAACCTTATCCACAAAATCGTTTCTGTTGCTGTTATTTCAGCTCTCGGTCTGACAATTCTTCCTATCGGGTTTAACAAAATTACAAAATCAATATTCAATCCAACCCCTTACAAATCAGTTAAGACGGATTATAGACAGATGTTGTTCCCAACAACAAATTATCTTTCAAACCACTGGTTTATGGGCGAACGCTCACTTGAAAGCGCAGCTATCAAAAAGCCTGAAATGACAGCTATTTCAGAAGGTTCAAGATTGACAAGTCTTGAAGATCAATTAAACAATCTTGCGGCATTATACCCGTCTATTCACCCGTCTGTCTACGTTTGGGATTATGAAACAGGAAATTATGTTGATATTAACGCAAATGAAATCTTCCCGACTGCAAGTATTATCAAGCTTCCTGTTCTTGTGGAATTATTCAGATCAATTGAGAAAAATCAGTTGACTATTTATGATGAAATGCCTTTAACTGAGTATTACAGAAGTGAAGGTTCCGGAAGTTTGCAATTTAAAGCGGCAAATTCGACTTATACAATCGACAAACTTGCAAGAATGATGATTACAGAATCGGATAACTCCGCAACAAATATGTTAATGGCTCGTTTGGGCTCAATGACAGATATCAACTCTGCGCTCAGACAATGGGGATTGAAACACACTTATGTACAAACTTGGTTACCTGATTTAGGCGGAACAAACCATTCTACAGCTCGTGATATGGCACAAATCTTGTACAATATCGACAATCCAAACTTTTTAAGCAACGAGTCAAGAGAAAAAATCTTTGATTATATGGGACACGTTCACAACAACCGCCTTATTGCAGCCGGACTTCCTGCCGGAGCCACTTTCTTGCACAAAACAGGTGATATCGGTAAAATGCTTGGTGATGCCGGAATTGTTTACGCGCCAAACGGTAAAAAATATATCGTTGTAATCTTTGCAAACCGTCCTCACAACTCACCTTTGGGTAAAGAGTTTATTGTAAAAGCTTCTCAAACAATTTATAGCAACTTGGTATTTTAATGTTAGAAGATTTGTTAAAAACTAATAAGTGTTTCAAACTCGTTTGTGGTGCAGGGAATGAAGATACCGCCGAGGTTGAAAAACTTGTTAAACTATATTCTTCTGCCGGTTGCAAGTTTTTTGACTTGTCTGCAAAGCCAGAAATTGTAGACGCAGCAAAACGAGGACTAGAAGACAGGGAAGGCTATCTCTGTGTAAGTGTTGGGATAAAAGGTGATCCGCATGTCAGAAAAGCTTGTATTGACGGTAAAAAATGCGTTGGCTGTCATAAGTGCGAAGAAATTTGTCCGCAAAAAGCGATTAGAGGCTCAAAAATAAATACTGCTCGCTGTATCGGTTGTGGAAAGTGCGCGAATATTTGCAAACATGATGCTATTTCTTATGTGAGCGAAAACAAGGATTTGAGAGAAGTTTTGCCTTCATTAATTGAAAAAGGAATTGACTGTATTGAGCTTCATGCAATGGGTGAAAACGACGACGAAGTTTTTAAAAAATGGCAATATATCAATGAAAATTTTAATGGCTTATTGAGTATTTGTACTTCTCGCGGGCATTTATCGGAAGAAAAAATGTTAGCACGAATTAAAGCAATGACAGCTTATCGCGAACCTTTTTCGACGATTGTTCAAGCGGACGGATTTCCAATGAGTGGTGGAAAAGACGATTACAAGACAACTTTGCAAGCTGTTTCAACGGCAGAAATTGTCCAAAATGCTAAATTACCAGTCTATATAATGCTTTCCGGCGGAACTAATTCCAAAACAGCAGAACTTGCTAAAATATGCGGAATTAATTACAACGGTATCGCAATCGGAACATTTGCAAGAAAAATTGTGTCCAGATATATTGATAGGCCGGATTTTTTGGCGAATAAATACGCGTTTGAGGACGCATTGAAAATCGCAAAGGCTTTGGTAGACACGGTTGAGTAAGTCGTTTCGGTTTCGTTGTTGGGCAAGTATGCCTAACCTACATTACAAGTTAATAAGTAAATAAGAGTTAAGAGAATAAGTTCATATAGTTCGCTCCGCTCAAGAATATACTTTTGTGCGATAGCACCTGTAATGAACTTATTCACCTATTCACTTATTATCTTATTCTCTTTTATTAGTTACGATGTTAGGGTAGAAACCCCAACCTACCTAGCTGCTTCGCTGCATCTAATTCGCCTTATACCCGTTTCCACCTTTCACAATATCAGAAATCGCAATAAATGTAACTTCCAAAATATAATCTATTGCATCTTGAGTTTCATAAGCTATGTGCGGAGTTACAATAACTTCCGGACTTTGAGTTAATTCTTTCAAAATCTGCGCTTCTTCCACACAATCAAAATCAGCATAGAGGACATGATTTTTGTTTGAACACTTATTAAAACTATAATCTTCACACGTCACAACATCAAGCGCAGCACCTTTAATCACTCCCTTTGTAATAGCATAATGAAGATCTTTGATGTTCACAATTTCCCCGCGAGATGTGTTTATCAAATAGGCAGTATTTTTCATTATGCTAAATTGTTCAAACGCAAACATATTCTTGTTTTCACCAGTGTATGGAATATGAATTGAAATAACATCAGACTCTTTCAAAAGCGTGTTAAAATCCACATATTGCACACCGTATTTTTCCACCAAATCCTTACGCCCGGTAATATCGTAAGCAAAAACTTTCATTCCCATAGAAACTGCAAGTTTGCAAACAGACGCACCGATACTTCCTGTGCCTACAACACCAATGGTAAACTTTGAAATATCACGTCCTACAAAGCTTTTACAAGTTGAAGAGGTGTTTTTTATGTATTCAGATGCAGGAATAATGTGACGCACAAGCGCAAGCATTAATCCGATTGTATATTGAGCAACAGAACGTGCACCATAGCCCTCAACTTCAACAATAGCAATATTTTTTGCCTCAGCTGCAACTTTGTTTATATGATCAATTCCTGTTGAGCGAGTTGAAATTATTCGCAAATTCTTGAACGAATTTATCACTTTTTCCGTAACTTCCGAATGAACAAAGACACTGATTACAGCAGTGCTATTCAAAATCTCTTCGTTCAGATTTTTGACGGTTTCTTCATTTAAACTTTCCGTAAAGAAAATAATATCAAAGTTTTCCAGCTCATGAGATCTGAAAAAATCCTTCTCATTATCTCGATAATCAAAAACCAATAATTTTATTGCCATATCAAACTCCTTCGGATTAATTATTTCAAAATCCGAAAAAATCTATATTCTCCAAAAGGCTATTAAAAAAGATTATTTTGTGTATTTTTTTCCGACTAATTCGTCAGGCAGAAACTGTTGTTCCACCTCAGGAGCGGCGTGAGAATATATATAACCGACAACAAAACCATATTTTTGAGCATCTTTGTAATGCGAATCTCTCAAATGCATCGGAGGCGGAAAATCCTTGCCAGATACGATATCTTGCATTGCCTCATCTATCGCCATAATTGCTTCATTTGATTTAGGTGCCCTTGCAACGTAAATAACAGCCTGCGCAAGCGGAATTCTTCCCTCTGGAAGTCCCAAAAGCTCTACCGCTTTATAAGCATTTATAGCGACATTCAACGCGTTTGGATCAGCGTTTCCGACATCTTCTGCCGAACAAGTTATAAGCCTTCTTGCAATAAATCTTGGATCTTCACCGGCAACAATCATTTTGGCAAGATAATAAATCGCCGCATCAGGATCAGACCCGCGTAAACTTTTTTGAAAAGCCGAAGCACAATCATAGTGCTCTTGTTGTGAATACCTTGTATTGCGTTTTTGACAAATTTCTTCTATTATTTTCACAGTCAAATTACGGCGATTGTCTTTCAAATCACTTGCGAAATATGCGTTTTCCACAACATTCAGGGCATATCTTGCGTCACCTCTTGCAAGGTTAATGATAAAATCAATTGCACCGGTTTCGCAATCCATCGGCAAGTAGTTTTTCGCCAAATACGCAAAGCCTTTTTTTATGATTTTGTCCATACTTTCGTCGTTAATCGGGTTCAATCTGACGACCTGAACTCTTGACAAAAGTGCAGGAACTACTTGGAATGACGGGTTTTCTGTGGTTGAGCCGATTAAGAAAATCGTACCGTTTTCAAGGTGTGGCAGAAGAGCATCTTGTTGAGTTTTTGAATACCTGTGAATTTCGTCGATAAACAAAATTGTTTTTACACCTGTTCGAAGTGCCGATTTAGCGTTTTCAACAGCATCTTTAATATCTTTTACACCTGAAGTTACGGCAGAAATTTCGATAAAATTAGCATTAGTCTTTGTAGCAATAAGCCTTGCCAGAGTTGTTTTTCCACAACCCGGAGTTCCCCAGAAAATCATTGAAAAGAGTCTATTTGTCTTTAATAGATTTAAAATAGGACTATTTGGCGAAATAACATTACTTTGACCTAAAAAATCTTCAAGAGTTTTTGGACGCAAAAGTTCCGCCAAAGGGATTTGTTTATTTTGGTTTTCGAGTTCCGTAAATAAATTTGCCATAATATAATTATAGCACAATTATAATTTATAAATTAATGGTGTCGAAAAGTGGTTAAACAGCTAAGTGAGCAAGATTAAGCAATTAAGTTCTAGCGCAATATCAATGCCATTATTGTATGTGTCAGTTAATTTGTTGATAAAATAGACTATCTCATAATATTGTTTACCCATCTAAATCTTCCCTGACAAGGGAAGACTTAAGTTTTGTATAAATTAAAATTCATAAATAGCTGCTATACAGGATTATAAACAGAGATAGTTGCAAGGCAAGGCTTCTCTCCCTCAATTAGGGAGAGAAAGAGAGTGGGTAGTTGATTAAGATTTTTGTCAACGAATTAACTGGCACATACAATTACTCTTTATCCAAAACCTTAATCAAATGCCAGCCAAATTGCGTGTAGACAGGATTTGAAACCTGCCCGACAGGGGTTGCAAAAGCTGCTTTTTCAAATTCTCTAACCATTTGTCCTTTGCCAAAATATCCTAAATCTCCACCATTTCGACCTGATGGACATAAAGAATAACTTTTAGCATACGCTTCAAAGCTTCCGCCATTATCTATTTCTCGTTTAATTTGTTGAGCTTCTGCAGCTGTTTTAACAAGAATGTGTTCTGCATGAACTCGCGTATATTCTTCTGCTGAGACAACTCCAGTCAAAAGAAATACCAAAACTAGCAATTTACATAAATTTTTTATCATAATGTTTCCTTTTTGAATAATTCTACTTTATTACGCCCATTATTTTTAGCTTTGTATAATGCTTTATCAGCTTCATCTAGCATTTCCCAAGGGTTTTGGTGATCTGTGTTTGAAGTTATTCCGGTGCTTATCGTAACTTTTATTACTTCGTCATTGAATTTAAACGTTGTATTTTCGATTAATTTTCGAAGTCTTTCGAACGGAATTTCCGCAGTCTCAGTCGAAGTTTCCGTCAAAATAACCGTGAATTCTTCCCCACCATATCTGAAAACAAAATCGGTTTGCCTAAAATTATTAATTATATTGTACGCAACTTCTCGCAAAACGTAATCCCCACAAAGGTGCCCATAAGTATCATTTATTTTTTTGAAAAAGTCAATATCAATAATAGCGATACTAAGCTTGTTTCCATAACGTTTTGCTCTGGCAAATTCTTTCTCAAAACAGTTTTCAAAACATCTGCGGTTGCTAAGTTTTGTCAAAGCATCTGTTTCAGAAAGATGCTTTGTATGCCTATACATAAAGTTTATCTTCTTAATAACGTCCATTTTATTGGCGTCAGGAATATCAAAACCTTCAATTATACCCTGTATATTTTTTTGAATTTCGTCTAAAAGTTCAGACGGGATTTCAAAATCGTTGTTTATTAAATTCATGTTTTCCATAACCAAATACATCATATCAAAAATATTGTTTGTAATCCATGTTTTTGCTAAAATTAATATAAATTATGGAATTAATTACAGAAGAGATGCTTAATAAATATTCAAAAAACACTTCTCACCCAAAGGAAGTGCGCCGAATTGCACTAATGATTTTTGATGAAGTCAGTCGCAAGATTTTTGAAATGCCACAAAGTGAGAAAAAATATCTTGAAAGTGCCGCTTTGTTGCACGATATCGGCTATTTTAAAGAAGCAAAAGGGCATAACAAGCACTCAATGAAAATGATTGTAAAAGAAGGACTCAAAGAATTCTCTCCTACTGAAACAAAGATTATTGCCTGTATTGCGCGCTATCACAGAGGAAGTTTACCCGACAAAGAAGAGCATGAAATTTATAACACACTTGAAAAACATGAGCGCAAAATTGTAAAACGCCTCGGTGGAATTTTGAAACTTGCAGACGGACTAGATAAAGCGCACAAATCAATTATTAAAAGTATAAAAATCGATTACGATTTTCAAAACAGTGTTGCAAAAATCTTTTTAATGACGAACGGAGAGCCACTTGATATTTCAGCCGCAATAAGAAAACGTGACCTGTTTGAAATCGGATTTAAGTGCCAAAGTGTAATACTTTTTGATAAAAAATAGTTTAAAAAAAGGAGCTCCCTCAAAGCTCCTTTTTCAAATTAGTAATTCATTTTTCCTTCTATGAGAACCTTGGCGGTACAAGAAGAAGAGAGATTTGTGGCAGAACAATTTTTCCACTCACCAGAATTTGCCCCAATCGGTTCAAGTGAATTATAATAAGTGTAGCCTATCCAATGCCCATTAGTATCATAATCAGATGTGATCTTACGCCCAAATTCAAATATATCTCGTCCTGGTTTATTTGGAGATTTATTAATACCATTTACATCAACTACAACAGAATAAAAACCACCGCAAGGAAACATATATAACACTCCATCAGGAGTTGTAAACATACCTGTTACTTGATTAAAAATTGACGTAATACTGGATATATAAATACCATCATCTAAATCCCATCCATATTTACACCAGTCAGCAGAGCACGTTACATCAAAATCTTTTGTATTAATAGCTTTCATTTGTTTTGCCAGTTTGTGTAAACAATTATTAGGCTCCGTCCAATCAGTCAAACAAGTTTGGGACCATTCTGTCACCCCTTCATCATTTGCTATTTGATTGTATGCATTACTGATATTTGAATACGCCTTTTTCAACTGAGTAACATAAAACTGTTTTTGGTGGTTTTGGATTAGTGTTGGAAGAGTTAAGGCTGCGACAACTCCGATAATACCGAGGGTGATTAAGACTTCTGCCAATGTGAAGGCGGCGCGTTTGGCAGCTAAGCAGCTAGGAAGCCAAGCAGCTAAGTGTAGGTTGGCATTGCTATGCCAACACGAAACTGATTTAGCAACGTAGGGCGGGGTACCTACCCCGCCAACATTAGCCTTGTGAGAAACTGATTTAGATGCAAAGATGCCAAGAGGCATAGATGCATGGTCTGTTTCGGTTGAGTTGGGATTGTTATCAAGTGCAACATCTGTAACTTTACCCTCGCCCCAACGGGGAGTAGGGTAGAATTTCTTAATGAACGGTAGTGAATTTAGAAATTCGGGTGAGGGGTACGATTGGATAATTTCGTTTTGATTTTCCCCCGCACCTGCACTCGTAACACTCACTAATCGTTCGTGAACGATTGCGTCCTCTCCCGCCATAGGGGCGAGG
>ERZ1026882.392-NODE-392-length-26227-cov-7.305021_pt1 | contig 26227 bp, 33 predicted proteins | sample MGYA00380171_ERZ1026882 | MGnify/ENA primary metagenome ERZ1026882 (study PRJEB33269, sample SAMEA4719807) | human gut metagenome | biome: human-associated habitat; feature: organic feature; material: feces | place: Cameroon | collected 2013-10 ...
TCTTTGTAGTGTAAATAATAAACAAATAACATTCATTTTAAACATTCAAGATTATGAACACAATATCACTTGATATGGAAAAATTCGTAGATGACAACGGATGGGGAACCATCCATACCTTTGAGATTGTACCAGACTTTCCTTATGGCTACATCGTTTGGAATATCGGTCGCACAAACTTCCCTCATGAGGGGTATATTCCTCTTTGTGTAGCAGACGAGAATTGCAACGTTGACCTCAGTACCCTAAAAGCCTTGAAAGTAGCGAGCGAAGAGTTTGCCTTGACTGTTCTGAAAGAGGCAGGTAAACATCACATTACAAGGAGAGGTTACTTTAAGATGGAAGTTGAAGCCGGTGTAATTACGAAAAGATGTGGCAACTGTCTCTTTGGCGATGAGCCAGGATATTGTGAACTTCGAAGAGTATCAACAAATGATATTGATAATTGTAATAGTCACGAATTTAAATAATAGAATCATGGAAGAATTGCATTTTGACAAGCTCGGAAACTTCAGCGAGAAAGATTGTAAGGACATCAAGAAAATGATGGACGGAAGAACATTCTACAACTATGTAGTCGGCTGGTCTAATTGGGCAAGCAATTGTAGCCTTATTGTAAAGGCAGACTGCTGCAAACAAGACAAGGAAGAAGCAAAGGGAATGTTCCTTTATGCAGCTATCAGCAAAGGAGCCACGGCATTCAACATGGCAGATTTCCTCGTCCGCTACGGAAATGCTCACATCAAGGAGAACGAATGGGATGAGCCGCTTGTTTGTGAGAAGAAAGGTGATCTTCTTTTCTTCTACTTCCAGGATTCGCAAATAGCCAAGACACTTTGTGACAACTATCATGAGTTCGTAGATGAGTATGGAAGAATAACCGTTTCTGTGTCACAGAAGGAAACGAATATCATTTTAGGTTCTGAGGCAAAGAGAGAAGGGTATCGTTTAGTTGTTCTGAAATAATGGAAAAGATTTGCTATTATTGTAACAACATGAGTGCTTGCGGTTACCATAGATGGTACTGTGAGCACCATCAAAAAGAAGTTGACCGCAACGAAGGCTGTGAAGATTGGCAAGAAGAGTCGTAAAATCTTTCATTACTGATAAAAATAATTGCTCAAATATTTGCGTATTTGATGAAAAACACTTAACTTTGTAATGTAAATAATAAGATAAACATTCACTTTAAATTCACTGATTATGAAACCATTAAGTTATTTAAAGAAAAGAAAGATTGAGTTGCAGAAAGCAATGGAGTTGCTGAACCAAGACTTACAGGGGGCTGAGCATGATTTGAAGGAGCATCCTTGCAAGGAGACTTGGGAGGCAGTAGAAAAGCTTGAAAAGAAATATGCCTTGATAGATTCAGAGGCTTCTGGTGTTGATGATGCAATATCAAATTACGACTTATATTGCTACTTTGAAGAGCAAGATGAGTTAATGAGAGTGTTCATGCTGACACAATACGCATATTAATTTTTAACGAATATGAATCCAAAGTTAGTAAGACAAGCTAAAGAATACGCAGTTAAGTTGTGCGCAAAGTTCAACGATAGAATTGTTATTACCATTAACGGAACTGGCGGGATGGGGAATTCAACAGAGATAAGACCTTATTGTAACGAAGGTTTTAGTTATGACCCCGATTTAGAAGCAATCATTGTCAAGAAAAAAGAAGGAAGAACTTTCATTGACACGGATAGTATTAAAGCGATTCATTGTTATAAACAAGAAATTTAGTAGATATGGATAAAAAGATTATTAAGTCAATGTATGACAATATCTGTTCAAAAGAAGAGTTGAAACCAATCTTGAACGGCATACACTTTGAGGAAAAACGTTGCTACGCTTGTGATGGGCACTTGCTGATTATCTATAACGAAGGTAGCATTCGTTTGGCAGGAAAAACAATTCTTTTAGAAGGAACTGAACAAAACGGAAAATACCCTAATGTCGATTCTGTGTTACCATCCGAGAATGCCGAGCATACAGAAATACAGATTGACGTAGAGCAGTTGAAGAATGCTTGTGCATGGCACTGCAAGAAAACATCAGCTACGGATATAGACCGGGTTGTTATATGTGGTGTCGGACTGAACGTAAACACATTGCTCCGTTTTCTAAAAACGGTTTCACTCTTTGGAAAGGAGCAGACCTTTTCATTCTATGACAGATTGAAATCTGTACTGGTAGATGGTGAGAAATTCAAGGGGATAATCATGCCAATGGAATATAACGAGAAGGATATAGATTTTGTCTCCGAGTTTGATGATACGTGTACGGTATATTCCTACGAGAATTTCATCAACGACTATGTATTCAACTCTTGGAAAGACGAAGCACCAAAAAAAGTTCTGAGCTGGATAGATTAAAGAAAGACTTTAGCTAATATAAATATATAACTATAAATCAGAGACAAAAACATTCATATCGCACAAAATAAATGCCAAAAAGTTTGCGTATATGATAAAATTTGATTATCTTTGTAGTGCAAATAATAAATAAACATTCACTTTTAAATTCAAAAGATTATGCAAGTAAAGACTATTTCGTTGGCAGACATTTGCCCAAGTTCGTTGAATCCACGTAAGACTTTCGACCAGGAAAGCCTTAAGGAATTAGCTGATAATATCAAGGAGAACGGCCTGATACAGCCTATCACCATCCGTAAGGCTCCAAAAGAGAGTGGGAAGAAATATGAAATCGTATGCGGAGAGCGCAGATACCGAGCATCATTGCTCGCCGGAATGGAAGAAATTCAAGCCATTGTGCGCACGGATCTCGACGACAAGCAAGCTTTTGCCGCCATGATTATTGAGAACTTACAGCGAAAAGACGTTGACCCTATTGAGGAAGCAGCCGCATTCTCGAAGCTCTTCAATGAAAAGATAATGAAGGTTAAGGAAATCGCAAAGGTTTTGGGTAAATCTTCATCTTATGTTTGTAGTCGTATAAGTCTAGCAAACATACAGCCAACTTACGTTGACTTACTCCATGAAGGCAGGCTTTACACCAATCATTTGATAGAAATTAGTAAGCTAACAAAGGAGCAGCAAGAAACCCTCTACACGGAGAAGTTTACTCCAGAGAGTATCGCTCGCTGGTATAGAAAATACCTAACCATAGACGAGTTGCGAGAATGGATTGACGAGTGCGTGATGAAGTATCTCGATACTGCACGTTTCTCGTTACTTGACGAAAGTTTCTCATGTGGTAAGAACTGCGAGGGCTGTCCTCTCAACACAAAGAACAAGCCCGAGGAATACAACGAGGGCCGTGACCGCTGCATGAACCCATCATGTTTCAATAAGAAAACCCAAGAGCTCATCTTCCGTGAGGCAAAGCGGAGCGGTCTGCCATGTATCTACAAGGGTGACGGCTGCGAAGACATCATCAAGGCAGCGCATGATGCCGGTATCGAATTGAAGGATTATACCAAGCGAAGCTACGTGTACCCTTTAGTAGAGCCAGACAAGACAAAGTTCTCTGATGAGGAAAACTACAGAGTTCGCAAGGAGAACTACGACAAGGCCAAGGCGGTCTTTGATAGCAACTTGGCAGATGGTACAACAGAAAAGGTTTACGAGGTATGTTTTAGTGGCAAACTTTCTGGAGAAATCAAGTATTCTTTCATGGCACCAAAAGGAGCTTCGGAAGAAGAGATAAAGAATGCCATCGACAAAAAGGCTAAAATTAGCGAAAGCAAGACAATGATTCAACGCTACAAGGAGCAGGCCAAGCAAGAGATTACAGAGGGCTACCGTGAGACTTTAGCGAAGAGCGAGTACTCCAAGCTCAACACCCCTCTGTCAGCAGACGAGACAAAGATATTCCATGCTGTCCTCATGAAGTTCGTTCCACAGGACTTCAAGAAAGAAATCGGCATAGAATGGGAGAATACAGAAACCTCATTCAAAAAGAACGTTGCTATCATCGAGAAGAACCGCAACTCTATCAAACGAGAGTTTATCAAGGCGATTCTATCAGAGAGGTCTGTGTGTTACTCACATGACTTGGCAGGAATGCTTGGTATGTTAATGGAGAAGCAATTTCCGAACGATCTTGGAGAGATTACCCAAAAAGCGATGGATGTATGCGCCAAGAAAACAGCTGAAATGGAAAAATACATCGAAACGCTCAAGACACAGAAGTAATCATGAAAAGAGAGTTGTTTAATTTGCACATGGAGGTGGGAGAAATCTCACCTCTTTTCAAGCAAAAAACTTTCATTTTTGAAGAAAAAAAACTTGCAAAATATTTGTGTATTTGATAAATTGTTAGTATCTTTGTAATGTAAATAATAAACATAACATTCACATTAAAATTCAAAGATTATGGCAACAATTAATACAAATTCAGCAAAGGTTAGCAACAAGGTTGTTTATACTTCGTGGAACAAAAAGCCATTTGTAAAGCAAAGCTGTTCTTTCGAAAGTCTTATGGAAAGAGCCAATAATGCAGGATATAAGGTTCAAATGACTTGCCGTCATCGCACAGAATACCTTTTGACAAAGGTAACGAAAGTTGGCGATATTCCATTATATAACACATACGACACCGTTATTATTTCCCTCGTATCAAAGGAGGAAGAGGAGAGTTTCAAGAAGAATAACATTTACGGAGTAAATGAGAATTAAATTATGACATACTCAGAATTGAAAGCAAGGCAAAGCAAAGAGTTGAATAGCTTTCCAATAGGAGCAGCATTTACCCAACAGAGTTTCGAGAAAATGATGAAGAAATGGGGGCTGACAACTAACAAGGAAGACCTGAAAAAGATTCTTTCAATAGGTTGTGGATGCTATATCCGAAAGTCAGACGAGGCTGAGTTTGACAACCTCATGACAAAGCATAAGAAAGAAAAGGTAAATTTTCTGTCTACCGAAGAAGGCTTGAAGAGTGCCTTGCTATATGAGTTTGGAAACCAGGAATGTGGTTACACCTGGAACTTCGAGGACGGCATCAAGGCTCTCGGATTCAATGTAAAGAAATTCCTCGCCAATAAACATAAAGTAAAAGCCTACGAGGAAGCAAAACAAGATTACATCAATAAAATGGAGGACTAAAATATGGTGTACAAATCACTATCCGAAATAAAAGGATTCAACATAGAAGTCCTTTCAACAAAGAGCATTGGCGAGAAGGTGCAAATAGAAAACAAACAGGTCTGCGTAACAAAACGGGAATACCCACACGTTTCATGCAGTCAGTGCTTTTTCTACGAATATGACTGCAATGGCATTCAATGTATGTCTGAGGATAGACCAGATAAAAATGATATAATCTTTAAACCAATTTAGCGATGGAAACATTACACTTATTAGGAGTTGGCAGTAAGCCTGCGGTAAGAGCTGCGGAGTTAGAGAGTGGTGACGTAACGATGTGGAATTACGGCTACAAAGAAACCATCTTAGGAATTGCCAAGGAAACCGCCAAGACTATTGTCTTCAATATTAAATGCAACGATAGTGGTTATGTTGGCACGAGGAGATTAGTAAAAGATCGTCTTGTCGTAAGAATAGACTGATAGATATAAAGGAGCTGGCACCATGTTTTTAGTTAAATTTAAAATTGGGGCATAAAGGAATGTCCTTTAAATGATTAATAGAATTGTTTCAAGTTGATTTCGCCAGCTCCTTCTTATACGGAACTTACGGCCATAATCAAGAGTGATTGTTTTATTATTTACAAATTCAAGTTCCGTAAGAGGGAGCACATCATCAGGGTGTACTCCCTCGTTTTCTGTTCATAAAAAACTTTCGTTTTTGATAAAAATAATCTGTTATTTTCTTGCATATTTGATAAAAATTACCTATCTTTGTAGTGTAAATAATAAACAAATAACATTCATTTTAAATATTCAAGATTATGAATACAAAAGTAAATACGCTTAACGAAAAGCAAAGAAAGTTGTGGGCAATAATTCGAGAAGCATTGAATTATAAAGACACAGATGAGGACTTTAACGAGTTTAAGGAAGAGGCAGAAAGCCTGCTTGCAGACGATGAGGAAGACTTCTATGTGACGTACAATAGTATGAATAGCATCGATGCTTCTGATGTGATAGAACTCATTTACGCATAGTAATCATCAATTATTCATAAAGCTATGGAAGAATCATTATCAGAGTACATGCTTCGCAGATTCTGTTCTGCCTACCCGTCTGTTCCTATTACACTATCAAAAGTAAAGGCTTACCTTGACACAGTTGATGATTGGCGAGAGTTAGACGATAGCCATTTGGCATTATTATACGATTTTAATCTAAAAAAATAGAAAGGGAAAAATTATGAGAAATTCAAATTTCAATCTTATCAAGTCTTTGGGCCATGTTGGTGACAACGAAGAAGAACATAAACTTTTAATGACGGAAGGAGAGAAGAAATGAAGAATATTTATCATATACATCAGTCTTCCAATTCCTATTGGGAGAATCGCTGGACAGATACAGATTACTATCTTTGTGACACGGAAGAGGAATATCAACAGAAGTTGGCTGAATACAAAAAGAAACGAGAAGATATAGTTTCTTGCTATGAAGCTCACAAATCCGATTGGCAAGCCAAATACTGGTATTACAATTTCTGCTTTCATGAAGAAGGGAAGATACACGCTAATGAATATTATTACGCACACGAATGGTGCGGAAAAGAGTTCGATGCCTACGGATTTGGTTGGCATGAGAACTTAGAGAGAAGTTCACATTATAAGTATTTTCTGAAGCCAGGTTCTGTGCTTAACGAGAACGTCAGTTCTGCTGTAGGACGTTTTACCGGCTACGGAAGCTAACAAGTATAGAGATGAGGCATGGATTTTTTAACAAAGTATCACAAATACAAATAGCACAATAAAACAAATATGGATTCAATACTTTACACTACGGATGGAGAGCGAAGAAAAGTAACCCCATCCAATGGCACAGACTTTTCCTTAGAAGAACTTCAAGGATTTGTTGGTGGCTACATTGAGATTATCAGACTCGGAGACAATAGACTTGTAATAGTCAATGAAGAAGGGAAATTATTGGGTCTTCCAATGAACACCTCCGTAACAAAGATTATCCTGTCCACAGGTAGACAAGACATCATCGTCGGAAATGTTTTAATATGTGACGCAGATAAAGTAAAATAAGACTATATGATAGAAAGGATTTGATATGAAAAAGTATGTAGTAGAGATTGTAGAGAAAATCACCTACAAGGTTTCGATAGACGCAGCATCATCCGAAGGCGCAGAGAATTCCGCAAGACGTTTGTACGATTTGGGGGCTTTGGAGAATGGTGAGTTAGAAAGTGTAACATTTGATGTAAAAGAGAAGGAGGTTGTATGATAATAAGTGATACCGCCATTTATGATGTTATCAGAAAAAGATACAGAAAGAAATTATAGAGCCTCATACCCCTATAAAAAACAGAAGAGCTTATCCTCACGGACGAGCTCGTTCTTATGCAAATAATAAACTTTCACTTTAAATTCAAAATTATGAACTGCCGTTAGGCGGAACACAAAATTAAATTAAGTTCAAATTTAATACTGCAAAGATAATCAAAAAAGCCGAGAAATGAAAGATTTTTGAGTTTAATTGCAAAAATACTTATCAAACACTTGTATATAATTGTATTTTTGATTATCTTTGCAACATAATTGCAAACTTTTGCAAAACAAACAATAAAGCAAATAATAAATAGTGCCGTCATTAAAGGCTAACACTTGAATACGAAATTATGAAGATAAATGAAATTATAGAGGAAAGAATGCACTATCGAGGTGTCAATCAGACGATGGTGTGTAAGGAATGCGGATTGGTCGTTCAGAACTTCAATGCATTCTTGAAAGGAAATCGCAACTTGACAACAGAAAATCTCGTGAAAGTCATGGAACTCTTGCATCTTGCCTGGAAGAAAGACGATTCAGCCTTCTCACCTAACCTTATAGAGGACAAAGTGAAGACTTGTCTTAAAGATTGCGAGGAGAAAATGGTAACTATCGCCAAGACAACAAACGTAAGCGGTAGCACACTTTCTACAATAGTAAACGAGAAAAGGAAGATGTCGGCAAAGGTGTTGTATGCATTGATTGACTATTTCGGATTTGAGGTTGTAACAATAAAAATAAAGAACCATGGCACGGCAAAACAATAATATAGAAGCAAAGAAACGAGACAATATAAGAAAAATGTCCGGCAGTTGGGATTTTGACGAAAACGTAGCCGACGTTTTTACGGATATGTTGGAACGCTCCATACCCGACTACTCTGTCATGCGCAAGTTAGTGGATAATGTTGCAGAGCATTTTATTAAGCCAAACACTCGGTTCGTGGACTTAGGTTGCTCCAATGGTCTGTCTGCAGAAGGCATTATCGCTAACCATTCGAAAGAAGTTATCTCCTATCTTTATGATGTTAGCGAGCCGATGCTTGCAAAATGTCGTGAGCATTATAAGCAACAGATTTCGGAAGGTTATGTTCGCGTCATGAGTTTAGACCTCACTAAGTACCCAATTGGTTACCTTAGTTTCAGTGGTGGCTGCTCGGTCATTCTCTCATGCCTCACCTTGCAGTTTATACCATTAGAGTATCGCCAGGGAATCATAGAGAGTGTTTATAACAGCCTAAACGATGGCGGTGCTTTCATCTTGGTGGAAAAAGTACTCGGCAACTCAGCCGAGATTGGTGAACTTTTCTCTTCAATCTATTACGACATGAAGCGAGAGAATCAATATACGGAAGAGCAGATAGCAAGCAAGCGTAAGTCCCTGGAAGGTGTGCTCTGCCCTCTCACCGAAGAAATGAACATCAGTATGTTAAAGATGGCAGGTTTTCGAAAGATTGATACCTTCTGGAAGCACCTGAATTTTTGTGGAATCATAGCAATTAAAGATACCTAAAAACAAAGCTAATTCATAGAAAATAATTACCATATAACTTGCATATCTGATGAAAAATAATTATCTTTGTAACGTAAATAATAAATAAAGTGTTCACGTTAAACATTCAAAATTATGAATTATATAGTTTTACCAACTTGGGCGAATAACCCCTCTTAATTTAAAGTAATATGCAAATGAAAATTTTCACATCGTATTTCGCAAAGGTAAGAATGTTAGAGAAACATAACATCATGCCTATTGGTATTGCCTTATATCCTCCAAAATGGTTCAAAGGGCAATCAGTAAAGTATGTAGCCCCAACCTACTCCATTCTAAAGCAAACCGCTAACGATGAAGAGTATACCAAAAGGTATAAGGCAGAGATACTGGGGGTATTGAATCTTGATCGGTTCGTCAACGACCTGCAGAGATTATCCAATGGCAAAAATGTAGCCTTATGCTGTTTTGAGAAACCATCGGAGTTTTGTCATCGTCAACTGCTCGCACAATTCATGAACGAGCATGGCTACGATGTCAAAGAGTTTATGGATCCGGAAAAGCCAAAAGAATACAACATATTTGAGTAAAACAATCAAGGTAACAAACGCAGGTAGAAATTTACTATCTATCTGCGTATTGTTGCGTTTAAACGATAAGGAGAAATATATGTTTCAAGGAACAACACCACCGGAGGTTAAAATTGTTATCCAAGACATCATGGATAGACAAAAGACTACATGCACAGATGTGTATTGTGCTTGCTCGGGAAACTATACGACAGACAAAATGCTGAGCGCTATGGGATTTACCGTACATTCTAACGATGTATCTCTTTACTCAAAGCTAATAGCTGACTATGTGTTAGGAAAAGACGAAACTGTGGTAACTATCAAAGACGAAAAATTTGCAAAGGTTTTCGCCAATTGGGAAGAAACACCATTGAAAAAGCTTTGCATGGTCATGTATATGATGCATATAGCAAACCTTTTGCCTCAGAAAAACGAATACCAGATAGAAATGCTTGAAATTTTCATGATGAAGGAGCAAGCTGAAAAATTCTATCGCTCAACAATAGCAAAATTGAAGAAAGGAGGACTTGACTTCAAAATAAAGGATTTCTACTATGGAGATTTTGCAGATTTTTTAAAAGCGAAAAAAGGTAAGGGTATTGGTATCGCATTCCCCCCAACTTACAAAGGAGGTTACGAAAAGATGTTCAAAGCCGTAGAAGACACTTTCGAATGGAAACATGCAGACTACAACATCTTTGACCCAAAGCAAGCGGACGAGTTGTTTCTTAGTTTCCTAAAGAAAGATAGAAATCTCATATATACAGACAGGGAATTCGACTTGCTTTCAGAATATGAAACGGCTCAGATAGTGTTGGGACCAGGCAAAAAGCCAGTTTATCTATATAGTAGTATAGAAGAGCATCCAAAGGGATATTACGTTGAACGACCACAAAAACCTCAGCACTCTAAATACAAAACAGTACCGATGGATTTTGTTTTTGACGAGAATACAAAAATAAATGTGAAAGTTGTCCCAAAAGAAGATGTCAATTACTTCAAGGGGTTCTACATGAGCAACAAGGTAGACTACACAGACGGAGGTGACCTTGCATTGATGTTCTTCGCTGACGGCATGGCATTCGGGTTTGCTTCTTTCTCAAAATATAGCAGTAGAAGGTTTGGAGAATTGTTAGGCTTGTCTGATTTCGTAGTAAATAGTAACACTAAGCGTTTAAGTAAATTGCTTATTATGTTAGAGCTAACACATGACGTTAGGATGATGATAGCAAGAAGTGTTCAAGAATACTACGACATTATCTATACTCCAGTATACACAAAGAAACCAGTAAGCATGAAATACCGAGGAGTATTCAAGTTAGAAAAAAGGGAACCGGGTAAATTGACTTACTGCGGAACGTTTAATAATTCAACAATTAACGAAACTTATAAGAAATGGCTAAAGAACAACAAAAAGTAAAGGGTGGTGTCAGGGACATCAACCTTATACGTCAAAAGTTAGATGACGTAAATACATTAATCGCGCCTTACAAGTTGGCTTATGTAAGTCCAACAGAGGAGTGTGTTCCGTTGGAGTTTAACGCTCATTACATGGATAAAGATGTATTGGACAAACTGACTTCCAATGTTGCCCACGATGGTTTTTTATCACAGCTACCATTTGGTATGAAACGAAACGATGATGGGAAATATCTTATTCTCTCGGGTAATCACCGATTAAAGGCGGCAATAAAAGCAAAGTTGGAATACATTCTTATCCTGTACATAGATGAGTGTGACAAGGATACCCAGATAGGGTATCAACTCAGTCATAACAGCTTGGTAGGAAAAGATGACATGCAAATGCTAAAGGAGCTTTACAACAAGATCAATAGTATGGAAGCAAGAGAATTTTCAGGACTTAATGGCCTGAATTTTGTTGATGTAAACAAGATTAGTATGCCGGCTATCGGTGAGGGAGATATTGAACTTACAGAGATGAAGTTCCAGTTTGTCGAGAGTAAATCTAATAGCATCAAGAATACTTTGGATGCCTTGGAAAAAATGGGTATCGATGAGAACTCAACTATTGTTGTAGGTTCATTTGAATCATACATCAAGGTTCTGCAAGAAGTCAAGAAAACCTATGATATTAAGAGTAAGTCGGTGGCATTCTCGAGGATGATTGATATTTGCCAAGCTTATCTTGACGCTTTGAAAGAACAACAAGAAGAAAAACAAAAGAAGATAGAAGATGGAAGAACAAGTTAAAAAAAAGGCTGGTCGGCCAAAAGAGGACGCATATAAAAAATATGTAGAAGGCAAGGAAGAAGAAATTCTTGACATGTGCACAAAAGGTGCGGACAACAAAATCCTTGCCGAGTTCCTTGGTTGTGGATTGACAACAGTATGTAATCTTAAACGAGATTATCCTCAGTTCAAAGAACTTGTAAAGAAGGGTAACAAGGTTGCAGATGAAGCTGTTGTATCCGCCCTATTCAAACGAGCAATTGGATATGAAGCCGAGGACACCATTACAGAAGTCAAGGTAAGCCAAGATGGGTCAGCACAAACGACTTACGTAAGGAAATGCAAGAAACATATTCCGGGCGATACCACAGCCATGATATTTTGGCTGAAAAACAGAATGCCAGAAAAGTGGCGTGACAAACAAGAAATGAACTTAGACACTTCTCAGCCGATTAACATCAGCATTATGCGAGATAAGCCCAAACAAGAGTAGTGTCTTGAACTCTTAGAATATGGACGTAGAAATTAAGTTGAACGATAAACAATTCAAAGCCTTTGACTTGCTTACGGATTACACAAACGGAATTACAGAGGTTCTATATGGAGGTGGAGCTCGTGGAGGCAAGACATGGTTAGGTTGTATTTGGCAGATATTAAGGAGAATAGCCTTACCTGGCAGTGTTGGGTTCATTGCCAGAAAGGAGTTCTCTCGACTTGTCGATACAACCATGAAGACGTTTTTCGAGGTTTTGGCTATGATGGGGTTGCAAGACTATGGTTATTACCAAAGTTCAGCAGCCAGAGGAAAGTCTGCAAACTCATATTACTTTCCTAATGGCTCCATGATATATTTCAGATACATCGACCATGACCCACAAGACCCAAACTTTGACCGTTTCGGTTCATATTCTTTGACGGATATGTTTATAGACGAGGCACAAGAAATAGAGGAAAAGGCTATCTCTGTGCTTCGTGGTCGTTTTTCACTCTTGCGTGGTTCTAATGCAGATGGCTCGGAATGGGTGATATCGCCTAAGAGTCTGTATTCATGCAACCCTAAGCGAAATTGGATTTATAATGATTTCGTAAAGCCAGAGAAAGAAGGAAATTTAAAGCCTTATAGGGCATTCATAAAGGCATTGCCAAAAGACAACCCTCACTTAGAAAAATCTTATTTGGAAAACTTGTTGCGTTCTGACAAGGTAACCGTGCAGCGTTTGTACTATGGTAACTTTGAATACGACGACGATCCTTCCGCATTATGCGACTTTGACGCTATCCGTGACTTGTTCACAAATGACCACATCAAGCCAGTGGGAGCACATAGTGGAGCTGCCGACATTGCAGGAAAAGGTCATGATAGGTTTGTGGCAGGCTCTTGGGTTGGCAATGTATGCTACATAAAGATAGACATGGAGTATTCGCCGGGGAAAGTCGTTGAAACAAAAATCAAGGATATGATGATTAATGAGGGTATTCCTCGGTCTTTGATGATAGTGGATGCGGATGGTATCGGTTCATTCTTGGAAAGTTATCTAAATGGTATCAAGGAGTTTCATGGAAATGGAAGACCGCTTGACCCAAGATATGCCAACCTAAAGGCAGAATGTGCATTTAAGTTGGCAGAACTCATAAACAAACGGGCCATTAAAATTGTCTGTACGGAAGCTCAAAAGGAGCGAATCATGGATGAACTTGCAGCATTAAAGCAAGCTAACATCGACGATGATTTGAAACGATACGACATCGAGAAAAAGGATGAAATGAAAAAAGTCCTCGGTCATTCTCCTGACTACGTTGATATGCTCATTATGTCTATGTTCTTCCGCAGAGTGAAGCCATCAGCTGGTGCAACGGTGAAGGTTCAGACAAGGAAAAACGACTGAAACTACAGTTGCAGTAAAGATATGCAAATAATAACAAAACACTTTTCAGAATTATGTAACTTTGACATCATGAAGAAGAAAGACAAAGACCAATGTACATACGGAAAGTTTATCGAGCTATTCCCTTACTGCACCAAGGAAAAGCAAGAAGACTTGTTGGGAAGATTACGTAAGCAACCTCGCCCAAAAGTTCTATGCGGTAAAGATGTGCCAGATAATCTTAATATGCTAACGTATGGGGAGTTGGATGATATGCAGACGGCAGCCAGTTCAGAGAATCCAATTGAAGGAACTTGCAAGATACTTTTAAAGATTGACCCAAACTTGCTACTCACGGAAGACGTGAACGATGTGTTTGGTTTCTCCAACTTCGTGACAGAAGAGGTTAAGAGGATAAACAAGATATTCTCTTCCATCAAGCCATCTTACTCAAGAGAGGAGCGAGCTGCAGGAGTGGAGTCTCTTAACTTCGGGTCGTTTGGCGTTTTGGATTGGTACGCACAGAGAATGCATATAGCCAACCAAAATGAGGTCAGAAACATAGCATGGGTACGTATTTATCAGTGTATGAGAAACGACAACGAGAAGAACGAGTTTGAGCGTAGGCTCTATCAAATATATTCTAAAGGTAAGTAATATGGAACTGAAAGGAATAAAGAAATATGGGACAGTGGAAGCCAAAGTAAGAAAGGTGGCAGAGTCCATGGGAGAAGATGTAGAATACCTCTTCATGAATTGGTCGCAAGCCAATGTGGCCATGGATGCCATCACCAAGCCATCTGTGGTTTATGTTCTTCCTCCGTCTGGCAAGTTGGATTTCAGCTATGCCAGGGTCAAGGATTACCCCGAGACACAGATTGGCTTCCTTGCCCCTACAGACTTCGACTTTGACGGAACAGAAAACGACAACATCATCGAACAGATGAAGAGGCTTGCAATCAAGTTTGTCAAGGCACTCAATGCCAGTAAATGCTTTGAACTGATTGAAGGGAAACAGCCTTATCAGGTAGTGTACGACTTTCTCGACCAAAACGTCACAGGAATTGTACTCAACTTACCACTTGAAGAGGTGGACGGTATTATCATCTGTGATGAAGAAAGTCGTTATGAAGATGAAAAGGAAGGAAGTTAATTTATAAAGATTATTTCTTTATTTTCTCGGGATTTTGGCTATAAAAGTAAAAAAAAAATCTATATGAGTGACGTAATAACTGAGGTTGATAGACTGCTTACATTGCACCTTGGAAACATCAAGGTAGGAATAGCGCAAAGAATGGCAGCTTCGGGAAGAATGGCAAGCGGTCGTTCGGTGGCTTCATTGGTAGTTGACGTGAAGGATTCGGAAGGAGTCCTTTCAGGTGGCAAGCAATGGGAGACCATGCAACGAGGACGAGGTCCTGGCAAGGTGCCATCCAACTTTAGGGAAATCATCAAGAACTGGGTGAGAGCAAAAGGCATCAATGTTCAGCCGAGAAAGGGACAGAGCCAAAGGCAAGCTATAGAGAGTTTCAGTTACCTTGTCACTCGCAACATCATGCAAAAGGGTACAAAGCTTTATAGAGACAAAGGGTATAATGACATCTACGATAGTCTGTTGGAGGAAGAGATAAAGAAGCTATCCGCAGAGACATCGGCAGTGATGGAAATAGAAATAGATAAAATTAACGATTCTTACGCTTATGGTGACAAAGACGACAAATAGTAGCAGCATAACATTCCCTAACGAATATGTATTTGCTTTCAATCCGAACTACATAGATTTTAATTTAGATAGTTCCATATATTCCGTTGAAGTAAGTGTTGCGAGTTCTACCAAGGAATTCAACATAACATGTTCACTCTATAAGGGTAAAGGCAAGTGCTATATCAGTAGGATGCTTCAACTTCTCTTCGATGATGATTATTTGACCCATCGGGTTGAAGAAGCGACAATAGCCGTATTGAACAATGGGGAGAACATCGGTCAAACAACCTTAACAATCATGTGGGGTTGTATACGCTTGGGAGATCCTTTCGGTTTGGGCGAGGTGTTGGGAAAGTTCAAGCAAGAGCAGAGTGTCATAGAGAGAAAGACTATAACTTTCTACAGAGAGACAAAATGGTTCAAGAGATTCCCTTGCAGTATTTCGTTCTTTGCACCGTCAGGGAGTAAAGACCTAAAAACTACTATTGACGGAGGAAAGGAAACCGTAGTAGATATAGGAAATCAACCGGCTATCCTTGACGTACAACCATCCGCAGACGCTAAAATCCAAATCATTTACAGCATTGCTGTAGACAAAGAAGCGATAGCCTCAACTTTCCCATTTGTGTTTGATGATACGTTCGGTAAGTCGTATCAATACACACAAGAGAAAGTAAGGGTCATCGTGAGCGATGAGACAGAAGGTTACTATATCAGATGGATAGATCAATTCGGTTTTATTCAGTACTGGCTATTCAAAAAAGGAACAATCACACACAAGAACAAGTTAGGAAGCAACACTAAACCTATTCAGAAGGAACTCAACGGCATCTATTACGGAAACATTGAGAGGATAACATCCATTCAGAATACGGAGACTCACAAGTGTGCGGCAATCAGTCTTAACGAGAATATGCTCCGTACGGTTGAAACCATCATTAAGTCACCTTACGTAGACCTCTTCTTAGGTTACAACCAAAAGAACGAGGAAGTATGGTTGCCTATCAACGTGGTGGCAGGGTCCTACAAGGTGTCTCAAAAGAAAGTGCTACAAGATTATGAAATTCAATTCACAATGCCAGATACAGCATCACAAACATTATAAGGTATGCGTTACGATACATTCAAGAATTTAAAGATGAACAAGCAAGGTATCAGACCTTGTGTCATCATACAGACCGGTGAGGAAGGGTATATTGTCAAGGTGGACAAATATCACGACAGGCTTCTTGTCGTGGCTATGCGACATGGATACATAAATATCCAAGAACAGTGGTTTAACTATACGGAGATTGCAATATGGTAGAAGAGTTATATGTCTATGACAAGAACGGAGTAAGGCAGTCTGTAGACCTCACCACTCCAAGTGGTATAACCTTGAAGTGGGTCAGCAATCTGTTCAACTCACTTGATAAGGTGAGCTGTTCTTACTCGTATACGTTCAAAATCCCAATGACAAGACACAACAGAGAAGTTTTTGATTTCGCAGAAGACGTGCGTCATAATAGTGAGATGCTTGGCAAAAAGGTTAAAGCAGAATATGTACAGAATGGTATTCCTCTTTTTAAGAACGGAAACCTATACCTAAAACAGATGGCGAACGAGAGCTATAGTTGCGTCTTCACATTTGGAGTTTTGGATGGATTGCAAAGGTTAAAGGATGATAGTTGCAGCCTGAACGAATTGCGAAATGCATTGATAAGTGCAGGACATGAAGATGACGAGTTGAGTAGCGATGGTATGGTAGAGTGGTGTTTGGACTTCCTAACGGGTGGAAGTGACGTTTTCCAATTCGATAATAGAAGAAAAATATTACGTCCTTATTACGGTGTTTATCCATCTGACCCAAACTATACAGATTATCCTTTTAAGAATGGATATACTACAGTTTTTTCCCAAGGAACTCCTAAACCCGTCATGCCTTTGCGCTATATAATTGAAAAGATAAACGAAATTTATCAGACAGATTTTGAGCTGGGGAGTTCTGCATCTGGAATTGAAAAATTGCAGACACACCCAATCTCTGAATGGCTGATGAAGGAAGAAAACATTATAACTTATGGTGTACTTCCACTTACAGGAATAGACCTGACTGACAGGCAGATAAACAACATGTCACTGAAACTTGTTTTCAATGGTATACATATAACCAAGAAAGATTTCAATAACTATAAGGGTATATTGGGGACTCCAAACATATTATTATTTGAGAAACCAATCTTAGTATCTCCTTCAACTTTTGAGTATACATCCTTTAAAGACGATATATATTATATCTCTTATGCCTATAGGGATGACGAAGGAAACAAAATCTTTTGGGACTTTCCATCGTCAAAGGAGGCATTGATTAAATATTCCGCAAGCACATTATTAGAATGGACGAAACCAAAATATGCTTGTGTTGGAATAAGGGCAAGGTCAGGTTGTCCTATTAAGTTCGAAGGAAAATTTTACATAGACATAAAGTCGTCCACCAAACTAACCCAAGATTTGTATGATAATCTGAAACTGCATGTTTATAGCTGGAAAAAAGTAAATGTAGGATGGAGTGATGAGCATATTGAGAGATTTGAGGTAAGCTCATTCGCAGCTACAAGTATCGAAAAACAATACGATGAAAATATTAATACATACTACAGGCTCAACTTCAATTTTATGGAGGTCGAGGGATATGAGGCTGGTTCTTTTCAGTCGGATGATGTCTCTACGGGTGAATATTCCGAATATTGGTTCTCCATTGGAGACAATTACACGGAAATCAAGAACATAGTATTTGAGGAGCCACTTGTGATGACTCCAAAGGTTAACGATACAGATGATGGGACATGGCCACACAGAATCGACACTTATACAAATCTTCCAGATATAGACTGCTTGGAATTGATGAAGAGTATATTCTATATTCTTGGAAGCTTTCCGTATATAGACAACAAAGGAGCCATTAGAGCAAAGAAATATGTGGAGATTAAGAATAACCTTTCCGCAGGAAATGTGTATGATTGGTCCAATAAAATACTGACAACAGACATTACGAATTCAGAAATCACCTCACATTTGGATAGCTTTAAACAAAAAAACTATTACATGAGTAAATGGGATGATTTGGACAGAACGGAAGCCGACTTAAAAGAGGAAGATGATGTTTACGAAGACGGTGTTGGTAGTATAAAATGCCAGGACACAACAATGGACAAAGAGCAAACCGTACATCAAGCACCATTTTATCCTCCGTATATATTAAATCGAAAATATCCTTTGGCGACAGATTGCACAATAAAAGCAAGGAGCTACGATTTGTCGAATGTAAATTATTCCGTAAACGACAGAGGCGAGATTGTCAATAAAAACAAGGGGAAGTATGTGGAGTCAAAACCTGCCTTGGGGTACATACATCGTATTCCGTTCTTTGATACAATGAAAGAGGATAGAATCAAATCCTGGGAAGAAAATTATGGAGTGGAAAAGTACACAAGAATGTCGGTATTGAACCCTTTCAAGGATATATTAATGAACCCGTCTTATCGTTATTTACAAGAGATAGTAGAGCAGCCTTTCGTGATAACAGAGAATCTTGTATTGAACGAATTTGACATAAAAGACGTTGACTATGCCAAACCGGTATATTTGGAGAAGTACAATAGTTATTTCGCCATCATCAGCATACAGAGAAACAGCAAGGGTTTATGTAAATGCGAGCTTGTTAAGCTTCCATCATACAAGCCGCCCGTAAAAATAACATTATCTTTTGAATCTCAATTAGAGAAGTTCTTGCATTACAATATTACCACGACATCAAATGAAGACAAAACGATAATGATAGGATTTATCATTGAGAACAGCAAAGATGGGCAATATGTGCAGCATTCGAAAGTCAACTTGAAGGGTGACTCCTTTCAAATTTTCAATCCAACGAGTAATACCAATTGGGTTATCAAAGATGTGTGGCTTGACCATTACGAGGAAGGAGATTATAATGATTACGAATTTGAAATTCAATAATTATGGCAGAAACAAGGGTAAAAATCATAGATATTCAAGTGAATGTCGTTTCAGCAGTTCAAGGTCTTGCTCTGTATGGGCAAGCCATTGATGCTGCCAAAGAAAAGCAGAAGCAGTTGAAGCAAGAGTTGAAGAATGGGAAAATCACACAGGAGCAATATCAGTCAGCAATGGCTGTTAGCCGTAATGAGGTGAAAGCCAACCAAACAGCAGCACAAGACCTGACTAATCAGGTGCAGAGACAAATCACCATGGTAAAGGCACAAGAAGGCTCTATCAAGCAGTTGAAAGCCGAACTTGCCCAAGCTACAACACAATATCAGAATATGAGTCGTGCCGAGAGAGAATCATCTTCTGGCACTCAGTTGAAGGCACACATTGCATCGTTGAAGACAGAGATAGCCTCAGCCTCAGCAGAGACATCAGCCTTTTACAAGAATATGGGCAATCCTTCGCAAGCCGTTCAAGGACTGAACAACTTAAAGGGAAAGGCAGCCGACCTTGTAAAACAGATGGCGATGATGGCTACAGGAGGCGGTATCGTGGCTCTCGGCAAGAAAGTTATTGAGACGACAAGAAACTTTGAGGACGGTATGGCGAGAGTGCAAGCCGTTACCAATGCCACACAAGCAGAGTTTCAGATGATGGAGCAGGAAGCCCTTAAATGGGGTTCAACCACTCGTTACACTGCAACGGAGGCTGCCAACTCTTTGGAGAACCTTACGAGAAACGGATTGAGTGCAACCGAAGCCACGGCTGCATTGGGACCTACCTTGCAGTTAGCGCAGGCCAACACCATAGGTCTTGCAGAAGCTGCCGACATCACCACGAACGTTATGAACGGATTCGGATTGGAGGTTAAGGATATGGGAAGAGTTAACGATGTTCTCTCTTCTACTGCAGCGCATTCTGCCACAAACATCAGCCAGCTTGCAGAAGCTGAGAAGAACGCTGCACCATTTGGTCACTCACTCGGTCAGTCAATCGAGCAAGTCAACGCAGCATTGGGCGTTCTTGCCGATGTCGGTATCAAGGGATCAGATGCAGGTAGTGCTATCCGTATGGTGTTGATGGGACTCGCATCACCTACAGCAAAGCAACAGAAGGCATTTAAGCAGTTGGGGCTTGACATTTCAGAATCATCTTTGCGCTCAGAAGGTTTGACAAAGACGTTGGAGAAGTTGCGTGATAGTGGTGTTATGAAAGCTGCTAACTCGGCAGAGCTACTTGGCGACATCTTCGGTCGAAGAGTAGCACCGCAAGCAATGGCTTTGCTCAATAATATTGATGGACTGAAAACAAAGTTGGATATACTCAATAATTCGCAAGGTACAACAGAAAGAATGTTCAAGCAGTCATATAGTGAGTTGTCAAATTCTTTATATGGTGTTCAATCAGCATGGGAAAACTTGCAGATAACACTTGGCAAGACAACAGACAACCCACTTGTTACTTTTACAGAGTCTATACGAAAGGGCATTCTTTGGATTACAATGAATCTTTCCACCGTTGGAAAAGTTATAATGGACGTTATAGCAGGCATATCCTTTGCAAAGCTCGTATCATCTGCACGAACTGCATTTGCAGAGATAACTACGTCCGCTTATAGTAGTGCACAGAATGCATCTATAGCAGTGAAAACAAGTCAAGCGAAGGAACAGACCTTACGAAGGGAAACAGCAGCACTTGCAGCTCAACTGGAGAACAATAAGACTGCTGCCAATAAGATGTCTGCCGAACAACAAAAGCTTATCGAGACACAACTTGCAGCAAAGAAACAGCAGTTGGCAATACAAGCAGCCAACACTCAAAAATTACAATCAACTGAGGTTGCCAAATGGAATCAGGCACAGGCCCTTACATCCGGCAGTGCATGGACAAAGGGTATGGCTGTTGCAGGAATTGCAGCAAGAGGGTTTGTAATGACTTGCAAAACGGTATTCAAGAGTTTTATAGTTACCGCAATACTGAGTCTTGCTTTCGAGGCATTGATGTCTTTGTATGATGCGTTTGCTCATGGTACTGGTTATCTCGCACCTTTTGCAAATTGGGTCAAAGGTACATTTTCAAAGGTATGGACTAATTTAATAAATCTCTTCTATACGGTCATAAACATATTCAAGCTGTTCGCGGCCAGAATAGACATTACAGGTCGGTCGGCAAGGGCATTTGCTGTAACCATTGCCGTTGTTGGTGCTGCATTCAAGAGTATGATGGAGATAGGTAAGTTTGCCATCACGACTATAGTCAGCTACTTCAAGATGTTGGGAAATGTGGCTAAGAATGCAGGCTCAATCCTTGCCGATGTATTCACTCTCAACTGGGGAAACATAAAGAATGACTTCGCAAATCTCGCTAAGTCTGTTTCTGACTTCGGAAAAGGTGTCGCCAATAAGTTTGCTAACATGAGCAACATCATCAAGAACAATACGAAGGAAGCAGCAAATGCAATAAACTCGGCTGACAAGAAATACAACAAGGAACATAATGCAAGAGTTAATGGAACTATCTCGGAAATCAAGAGTCAAGGAAATTCAAGCCAAGCAACGACCGCAAAATCCAAGCCGCAGCCAAAAAAGAAACGAACCCCACAAAAGCCAAAAAAGAAACAGAAGCTGGATAATGAGGATAGTAATACACCTACTCCACCGGCAGAAGTTAACGATAAAGCTTTAAAGAAGGAAAAGGCGGCTGCGAATAAGGCGGCAAGAGAACAAGAGCAACAAGCAAAGAAGGAGCAAGAAGTACTAAAGGCTGCACATGATGCCATGCTCGCCACGATGGAAGATACCATCGAGAAGCGCAGGACACAGATAGAAACGCTGTATAATGACGAGATAAACAAATTAAAATCTCGTCTTGCAACAGAACGCAACCTCACAGCAACAGCAAGGGATGCCATCAACGAGACTATCAAGTATAAAGAAATCAAGAAGAACCAGGAACTTGAAAAGCTCTCGGACGAGAACATCAAGCAAGAGATTGCCCGTCAGCAGAAATACATAGACTCTCGTCTTTCTGTTGTTCAGAAAGGCAGTGCTGAGGAACTGGCGTTGAAGAAACAGAAGATTGAAGAGGAAACAAAACTCAGTCTCAACAATTTAAAGAACGATTCAAAGACGGGCACACTTGATGCAACAGAGAAGCGTGACAATGCCAAGAACGAAATGGACTCAGCAAAGGCTAAGCTGGATTCAGACAAGGCAAATGGTGCGGATGCCGATACGCTTGCCAAAGACCAAGAATACTATAATTCAAAAGTTGCAGCTTATCAGACCATGCAAGAAGCCTTGACTAATATCACAGCTCAATACGAGCAAGAACGTGTCGATATTGAGACAAAGGCAAGACAACAGAAAGCACAAGCCGAACTTGAATTTGCTCAACAGCAAGAAGCAGATCGTCAACAAGTGTTCGCCAATAGACTTGCCGAGCTACAGATGGAAGGTGAGCAACAAACAGAACTGCAGCAGAATCTAAACACTTTAGGCCTCGATGTCCAGACGCAGAATGAGCAAGACCAGTTGGAGGTTCAGAGACAGGCTGCACAAGAAAAGCTTGACTTCTTGCAGCAGTTCCAACAGCAAGAAGGCGAAAGTGAGGACGAGTATACGCAAAGACTTGCCGATGTTGGCATGACTCGACTTGATGTAGAGACTCAGAACACGGAAGCAAAGAAGAATCTTTCTGATGTAAACGCTCAGATAAACCAAGGAGAAATCAAGAACGAGGAAGCCAAGAAGAAGGCTTTTCAGTCTGTTGGCGCAAGCATGATTAGCATGCTTGACACGTTGGGCGAGAGTAATTCTGCTTTCGCTAAGATGAGCAAGATAATAACCCTTGCCCAGATTGCGATTGATACCGGTAAGGCTCTCTCTGCCGGTATAGCCTCAGCCTCAGCACTTCCATTTCCTTCCAATCTTGCAGCTATAGCCACAACGGTCGCTACGGTGTTGGCAAACGTAGCGACAGCCATCAGTACAGTAAAATCCGCTAAGTTTGCGGAAGGTGGTAAGGTTGTAGGGCCTGGCACAGGTACGTCTGATTCCATAAACGCTAAGTTGAGTAACGGGGAGTATGTTATGACTGCGAAGGCGACAAAAATGTTTGAGCCGATGCTTGCGGCCATGAATGCTATAGGCTCTGGCGTACCTATAGCGAGTTCCAGGAACTTTAGTGTAGTTCAGAACACTCAGGATATGACGGACTCATTTACGGAAGCAGTACAGACCATCAGACCTGTGGTTTCTGTGGAAGAGATAACAGATACCCAGAACCGAGTGGAAACAATACAGAATATAGATAATGTATAAAGAAAGATGGCAGAAATTGGTAATGTTTTCCAACTTCTGCCATCTTTCTTAGAAACCGTCAGAAAACGATTTCTTTGTTGATATTGTTTTCTCCAACAAAGGCAAACGTTCTCCGAGGGCTTTACCTATTTTATCTTTTTTGAACTCACTCTCGTAATTTTCTGGAGTCATTTCTATTCTGATTTTCTTAACACCCTTAGAGATAATTTGTTCTAATTCATTTTTAGACATTCTGAAAGAAGGTCTGCAGGTATAGTCGGAATAAACAAATCCGTTTACGTTATGAACATCACGAACCATTTGTTTGCTACCGATAGTAGCAGTGAACTCCAACACAGAATCGTCAAACAACTTAATTAACATCTTGGCACCTTTAGCCACCTCGCATTGTGTTCCGCAAGTGAGAGACGGTGCAAAATACAAGGTAACCTCATTTCGGCTCTCTACTACGGTAGCTTCCAAAGCAGCCTTTAAGACAATCTTGTCTTTAAAGTTTCGACAGATAACACCATCTGTTGCGATAAGACGCAAATTGTCTTTTGTTTGGTCGTAATTGATTTTTTGAGCTGATGCAACTGAAAAAACAGAAAGCAACGCAAATAATAAAAATACCTTTCTCATAATACTTTATATTTAGAAGTTTAAACCTATGCCACCATAGAGAGCGTATCTCGTACCAGCGACATCTATTGTAAATTTGTCTTTGATATTGAATCTAAGAACTGCTCCGTAATCGAAGCCCGAAACTTTGGCAGTTTCCTTAAAGCTATTGTTGATTCCATCATTTGAAGAACTCCAATGACTACCATCGGTAATACCACGCTTCACCTCAGAGTAGCCAACGATAGGGATAACACGGAAGGTATTTCCTATTGGTATCTGATAGCCACCATGGATAGACAAAGAGCTCTTGTCGTTCCACTTGTCGATACCGGTATCACCCTTATGGTTACGAGGCCATAACATAAAATCAGCATAAACATTGTAAATTGTCATGTTTAAGCCGAGCCCCCCATACGTTAGATTGTCGTATAGACCGATAGCACCTCCATTCACTCCAACGTTCACCTTTTTCTTTGCAAAAGTAGTGCTTGTGCACAGAAGAGCAAGTCCTAAGACTAAAATCTTGTTCATAATTTGAAGAATTTAATGTTTCATGCGACAAATGTAGTAAAAATTAATCAAATATAGCAAGATTTTAGACGGAAATCAGCATAAAATCAAGATATTTTCGTATTTTTGCACTGAGAAAAGTCAAAAATGCGCTTTTCTTACATGCAAATAATAAAAATTCACTTAAAAATTCAGATTATGACAAAATTCGAGCTAATTAAAGCAAACAGAACCCTCTTGCAAGCCCTTGTGGACAATAAAATTGACCCGGCAGAGGTTAGAAACATCGAAATTTACGAGGAATACAAGCAAATGAAGGCTCAGAAGCTGAAAGTAGGCTATATCGTAAGTTTTCTCATGGAAAAATACGCTTTAAAGGAAAGAGCGGTGTATTATATCATCAAAAGAATGGCTATCAAAGTAAAATTGTAGAAAATCATGAGGTACATCAATAAAATAACAGAAAACAAGCTCATTTTTGGAGACAACAAGGCGATTTTAGACGAATTGCCAGCTTATTGCTGCCATTTACTCATTGCAGACCCTCCTTATAGGTTTACAAAGGGCATTCATAGCGAAACGAAGAAAGTTAAGAATAATATGTGTAAGTCTACCCTATACGATTACACAGACAATAGCGGAATGTGTCGTATCAAGAATGGATTACAGCGTACTGACATCTACGCATGGCTTGACCTCGTTCCTCGTGTCATGGTGAAGATGAACGCATACATCTTTTGCTCAGAGGAACAGATAGCAGATTACTACGAGTGGGCGATGGCGCATAAATACAAGTTTTCCGTATTGATTTGGGAAAAACCAGTGTGCATCATATCAAAACAACGTTTTGCTCAAAATGTGGAGTTCATCGTGAGAATATATGAAAACGGAACCGCCCTCAACAAACTTGAAGACAGCTCCATGTATAGCCGGGTAATTAAAAGTTCATATCTTAAAGCAAAGTATCACCCTACCCAAAAGCCATTGGAGATTTTTAATAGAATCATCAGTCTCTCAAGCAAGGAAGGTGATGTAGTGATAGACCCTTTTATAGGTTCGGGTACGACGGCAATAGCTGCCAAGAGATTAGGCAGAAAGTACATCGGGATCGAAAATAACGAAAAGTTTTTCAAGATTGCCGAGGAAAGAATAGCCAAGGAAACGGAAGAATAGGCGTTTTTAGTTTGTATCAAGATGTAATAAGCTTGACAATATCTTGTTGTAAACCTCGCCATCATTTGGGTAAAATGTGTAAGTTTCGTTCTAATCGTACCTTTATGGAATTGAAATTTAAATAATTTCCTTGGGTGTCATAATTGTTAGTTTTTTATGTGAATAAATAATACTGCAAATGTAGAAATCATTTTCTGATAAAGTCGTTTTTTATAAATAATAAGGTATTCCTATCAAAAGCACATGCATAAATTGCTTATTTGAAAATATTTTTGTGTTTTTGATAAAAATATACCTAAAAACTTGCATATTTGATAAATACTTTGTATCTTTGTAGTGCAAATAATAAATATAACATTCACTTAAAATTCAAAGATTATGGCAGATTATAAAGTTGAAGTAGATCTGTCTCTTATACACATCTGACGC
>ERZ1026882.394-NODE-394-length-26091-cov-6.376287_pt1 | contig 26091 bp, 18 predicted proteins | sample MGYA00380171_ERZ1026882 | MGnify/ENA primary metagenome ERZ1026882 (study PRJEB33269, sample SAMEA4719807) | human gut metagenome | biome: human-associated habitat; feature: organic feature; material: feces | place: Cameroon | collected 2013-10 ...
CCCGGAGGTAGTTGATGACGAAAAATGAGCCGACGAGAATTACGACGACAAATATTCCGATTTTCAGTTCTTTCGTATGTTTCATATTTTTGCTTATTATCTGTCTAACTTAAAAACAGTCCGGCAGCACAACAGATCAGCGGCTACGCTCCACCTTTCCATCCTGATCCACCCGCACGAGGAATGAATCCGGAAACGTTTTCTTGAGAACGCGGCTTTCGGCGAGAGCCTCTTTCCGGTCAGCGGAACATCCGGCTATATACCTATATATATTACCATCTCTGACAGCAGTGACTTTCTGCCCGTGAAATGCAGGATCGTCATCGGAAAGTCTACGGCTCAAGGCGAGAATCTGCGTACCGAACCATGGCCCGTCCGAAGTTGCTCGTGCCTCTTCTGCGGTGGGCGTTTCCGAAGCTTTTGAGGCTTCAGGCTCCGATGGTTTTGCAGAAGACGTCTGAGCCGATTGCGGTATGGTCACGTTCAAACTGCGATCGTAGTCTGCTTTGAATTGTTTGAAGGCCTTGAAGATGCCCTCGGCAATCTCATCAAGTTTGGCGGCGCTGCGAAGGGTGGAAAGGTCGTTCAGATTGCTTATGAAACCGCACTCGATAAGAACAGAGGGCATAGCCGTCTTCCACAAGACGAGGAAAGGGTCCTGGTGCACTCCCCTGCTCGTGCGAAACGGGCCCGGCTTCAGCGCACGGTTGACATCGTCCGCAAACATAAGACTCTGCTCCAGATAGGCGTTCTGCATCAGGGAAAATAGTATTGAAGACTCGGGGTCGTTGGGATCGAAGCCCTGATAGTTCGTGCTATAGTCGTCCTCGAGGAGAATCACGGAGTTCTCGCGGGCACACTCGTTGAAATTGTTCGAATAGAGGTCGCGTCCTTTTTTCGACGACTGACCGAGCACATGAACGGAGTATCCGTTCGCGGCAGTGCCTGTGGTGGCGTTTATATGAATGGATATAAACAAATTTGCATGAGCGCTGTTTGCAATCTGGGCACGTTGTACCAAAGGTATGAAAACATCAGAGTTACGAGTCTGAAGAACTTTCATCTCCGGGTATTCCGCGCGGATTTTCCCGGCAAGGCGCTTTGATATGTCGAGGGTGAGATCCTTTTCCCTTGTCTTCCTGTCCTTGGATATGCAGCCCGGGTCGTTTCCTCCGTGCCCCGGGTCTATGACGACGGTGTTAAGCCCCAAACGACCATCCTGAGCCCCGAGCATGACGGGGAGAAAGAACGTGAAGAGTAACGAAACAACTCTGAAAAATTTGAAAAAACAGTTCATAAACTGCACACAGTTTGCTAATAATCGAAAATAGTCGTAATTTTGTCGGTTGCAAAATTATAAAAAAAGTTTGATTTTGCCGATTCTTTTCGATAAGACGGAGCAGAAGCAAAGTTCACTTTGATTGTGCCGAATGTAGAAAAAGTGGAGCATAAAATTGAACAGTTGAGACGACAGATGCAGAAAACCTTAGGACGCAATAACTTGCAGAACACTGTACTTGCAGTGCTCACACTGCTTGTGCTCTGTTCATTCATGCTGCCGTCATCTCAGGACAACAGACGCTCGCGCAGACGTGGGAAGAAGGCAACGACAGAAGTGGCGGCTCCGGTGCTTGACAGCGCGCAGAAGGCTGCTGCGGATTCGCTCAAGGCCGTCAGGGACTCCATTCACCTCGCGGACTCCATATTCCGCGCAGATTCTGTAGAGATGCTCAGCAAGTCTTCGCTGGAACGACCGGCGTTCTCGACCGCAAGGGACTCGATAATCGAGGATTTCAGCGAGGGACGACAGATGATTTATTACTACGGCGATGTTTCCGTGACATACGGGGACATGAAACTCACTGCTGACTACATGGAATATGACCTCCAGACACAGACAGTCTATGCCAGAGGCACGAAGGATACGCTCGGAAACATCACCGGACAGCCAACGATGAGCCAGGGCGGCAAGTCCTACACGATGGAGGAGTTGCGCTACAATTTCAAGAGCCGCAAGGCGCGCATAACCAACATCGTGACACAGGAAGCGGACGGCATTCTCCACGGAAAGAACATCAAGATGATGCCGGATAATTCCATCAACATCACCAAAGGAAAATACACGGTCTGCGATGCCGAGGAGCCGCATTACTACCTAAGCCTCACGGCTGCCAAGGTCATCACGAAACCGTCCCAGAAGACAGTCTTCGGACCGGCCTATCCTGTGATTATGGGAGTGCCGCTTCCGATAGGCCTGCCGTTCGGATTCGTTCCGAAGCGTCCGGATAGGGCGACGGGTATCCTGATTCCGACATTCGGCGAGGAGACAGCACGAGGGTTTTACCTGCGCGACCTCGGCCTCTACTTCGTCATCGGCGATTATTTCGACATTTCGCTCACGACAAGCCTCTACACTCTAGGCTCATGGAGCGTGGACGTGAACTCACGCTATAAGGTAAACTACAAGTGTACAGGCACTTTCGCATTCAACTTCTCGAATGACCAGACCGGAGAGAAGGGTGCGGCGGATTTCTTCCAGAGCCGAAACTTCGGTGTGAAATGGAGCCACTCGCAGGATTCCAAGGCAATTCCGGGAGTGTCTTTCAGTGCTTCGGTGAACTTCTCCAGCCCAGCGAACAGCAGGTATAATTCACACTCTGTGTCAGAGGCCCTGCAGAATCAGATTTCATCGTCCATATCATTTTCCAAAAACTGGAACGGAAAGTTCAACCTCTCGGTGAACGCCCTCCACAGCCAGAATACGCGCGACACGCTCTGTAACTATTCGTTCACGCTCCCTAACGTCACGTTTTCCATGAGCAGGATATATCCGTTCAAGAAAAAGAACCGTGTCGGGAAGGAAAAGTTTTACGAAAAATTCTCGATAGGTTACAGCACGACGCTCCAAAACAAGATAAACTTCGAGGCAAAGGAATTCGGGCAGCCGGGATTTGCGGACAAGTTCCAAAACGGAATGACTCACAACTTCCAGATAGGACTGCCTAATTTCACGCTCTTCAAGTATATAAATGTCACTCCGAGCATCAGTTACGGAATGAACTGGCACTTCCGGTCGCAGGAAATGAAATTTATTGAACCTCAATATGATGCGGAAGGAAATCTGGTCGAAGGTACGGGCATTGTCCAGACAAATCTCGGAAAGCAGTTCGGGACATTCGGTGCGACGCACACGTACTCCGGAGGTATCTCGATGAGCACACGTCTCTACGGTATGTTCAATTTCGGAAAACACCGTAAGGTGCAGGCAATCAGGCATGTGGTGTCACCGTCAATCTCAATGAACTTCTCCCCTGAGAAGGGACTTGCATTCAACGGGTGGCGGACACTAACGTACACGGATCCAAAGACGAAGGAATCCGTGACAAAAGACTATAACATATATAATTACAGCGGAGCCCTCTATTCCGCCCCGGGAAAGGGAAAAACGGGAAGCGTCAGCTTGAGCATAGGAAACAACTTCGAGGCTAAAGTGCGCGACCTTCGAGACACCACGGGCACAGGATCGAAGAAAATCAAGCTCATTGACCAGTTGAACTTCAACACAGGCTATAATTTTCTCGCAGACTCGCTGAAAATGAACAATGTCGGCGTTTCACTTTCGACTTCGGTGTTTGGAAAACTGGGAATAAGCGCAAACTGCAACTTCGACCCCTATGCGGTGGATGGTCGCGGACGTAAATACAACAAGTTCAGCATCGCTGCCGGAGGACCGCTTTTACGTATGACAAACGCGAGCGCTTCCCTTTCCTACTCACTTTCGGGCGAAGGCAAAATAAATGGAAACGATGGAACAAAGCAGGCCGGAGGCAATCCTGCGGACTATTACACGAGAATTTACTATCATCCTGTGACCGGCGAATACATACCGGGTGGATGGTTGTATTATATGAATCCTAACGTTCCGTGGTCGGTAAACTTCAACTATTCGTTCTCCTACAGTAAGTCATACTCGTATCTTTCGGAGACACAGCAACTTATCACGAATCATCGTTTCAACCAGACGCTTGGGATTTCGGGAAATGTAAAGATTACCCCGAAGATGTCAATCAACATGCAGACAGGCTTCGACATTATGGCAATGAAGCTGACAACTACGCAGATTTCAGCGACTTACGATTTGCATTGTTTCAACATTTCATTCTCGTGGGTGCCTACGGGAAAGTGGCAGTCATGGAGTTTCAGGATTGCGGCGAATGCGGCAGCGCTGGCGGATTTGCTGAAGTATAAGAAGAGCAGTTCGTTCTGGGATAACGACTATCGGTAAAATTGTAGAATAGGTTTTGGCTTGTATTGCGTTATTTTTTTTCTTAACTTTGTCGCGTCAATTCTCTTTGGGGCGGTTCTTTGCCCCGACAGATCATCAGAATATTAATTAGTTTTTTATGCATAAGATTTTCGAACTGAAGGAGATGGACCAGGAAAAACTGGTGGAACTCGCTTCTGAACTCAAGATTAAGAACGTTAAAAAAATGTCCAAGGATGACCTTGTCTATGCCATTTTGGACACGGAGGCGGCTGCAAAAGCGGCACACGAGGCGGAGAAGGAGGCAGAAAAGGAGGCTGCGAGAATAGCCGCAGGGCTTCCGGAGAGGACAAGGGGACGCAGAGGACGACCTCGCAAGAATACTGACAAGCCTAACGCAGAGGCCGACCAGACTGAATCCAAGCAGCAGAAGCAGCAGACTGAGCCTATGGGCCAGAAGCCGACCGCGAAAAATGGCAAGCAGGTTTCAGAGCAGAAGGAGAGCAGTACTCCAGAACAGCAGCAAACTCGGCGCGGACGTCCACGGCGTGACGATAGTGCAAAGCAGGAAGTGAACCAGGCCGTGGCCGAAGAGCAGAAAGAGACTCGGAGGGCAGAAGATAGTGCTTCCCAGCAGGAACAGAAGCAGCGAAGAGGACGGAAATCTCAGAAAGAGCAGGCGGGACAGAGTGTAGCCGCTGTGGAAACAGAGCAGACAGGACAGAAGAGCCCAGAAGCTGGAAATAAGGAACATCAAGCTACCTCTGAAACGGTGACTGAAAAAGCTGCGCCACAGCAGCGTGGTCGCAGAAACCGCATCAGTAAGGAAGAGGTTCGAAGCGAAGACAATGCTGCACAGCAGGGCGTGACACCGGAGTCCATGGCACAGCAGCCAGAGGCAACTCGACCGAAACCGTCACAGGCCTCTGAATCTCAAGAGTTTGCAGCGGCTCCGAAGAATGCCATCAAACGTGACCCGGCTCTTGATGCTGAAGTAGAGGCCATAACAAGGAAACTCAAGGAACGCAATAGCCAAAAGAACAATCCAAATGGCAATGGGCGCGATCAACTGCAGAGCAACGGACAGGAAGTCTATCGTAACGGTGGGCAGAACTATGCCCAGAACAACCAACCGCAGAAGCCTCAGCAGCCGAAAATTGAGTTTGAGGGCACAGTCGAGGCAACAGGAGTGCTCGAAACACTTCCGGAGGGCTACGGATTCCTCCGTTCTTCCGACTACAACTACATCAGCTCCCCTGACGATATATATGTCTCACAGGGACTTATCAAGCAATACGCCCTCAAGATGGGAGACACAGTCGTGGGAGACATCCGTCCGCCTCGCGACACAGACAAATACTTCCCTCTCGTGCGTGTGAAGAGCATAAACGGACGTTCACCGGAGTCCATCCGCGACCGCATTCCGTTCGATTTCCTCACCCCGCTTTTCCCTGATGAGAAATTCAACCTCCTCGGCAACGGTCACGACGACCTCTCCTGCCGTATTGTGGACCTCTTCACTCCGATAGGAAAAGGTCAGCGCGGGCTCATCGTGGCTCAGCCGAAGACCGGTAAGACAATGTTGCTCAAATCAATAGCAAATGCTATCGCCGACAACCATCCGGAAGTCTATATGATTGTGCTCCTCATTGACGAGCGTCCTGAGGAGGTGACGGATATGGCACGCACGGTGAAAGCCGAGGTGGTCGCATCCACTTTCGACGAGCCTGCGGAGAAACACGTGAAGGTTGCCAATATGGTGTTGGAGAAAGCGAAGTGTATGGTTGAGTGCGGTCACGATGTTGTCATCCTCCTCGACTCCATCACCCGCCTTGCACGTGCCTACAACACGGTGCAGCCGGCTTCCGGTAAGGTCCTTTCCGGTGGTGTGGATGCAAATGCGCTTCATAAGCCGAAGAGATTTTTCGGAGCTGCCCGCAACATCGAGAATGGTGGTTCGCTCACCATCATTGCGACAGCCCTCACGGAGACCGGTTCCAAGATGGACGATGTGATTTTCGAGGAATTCAAGGGTACCGGCAATATGGAGCTCCAGCTCGACCGCAAGCTCGCCAACAAGAGAATATTCCCGGCCATCGATGTAACTCTCAGCTCGACCCGCCGCGACGACTTGCTCTACGACCCGGCAGTTGCACAGAGAATGTGGGTGGTACGCCGCTTCCTCTCTGATATGAACTCCATTGAGGCAATGGAGCTTCTGCAGGAGCGGATGCGGAAGTATCCTACTAATGAGGCTTTCTTGCAGAATTTGCAGAAAGACAACGAGTAAAAGTTGCAGGAGCCGGCGGATTGCTGCGTTGCACGGCGACTTTTATATTAAATAATTCGAGAAAATGACCTGCGGGAATTATATTCAGCGACTTATTGACGGAGACAATTCCGCCATGGATGACATTTATCGTTCATTCCGTGGCGGATTTCTGTCTTTCGCCCACTCATCTCTCGGACTTAAATGGGACGACGCATCAGATTTGTTTCAAGATGCCGTGATTTGTCTCATGCAGAATGTTCAGCGAGGGAAACTTACTGCTCTGGAAAACCATAAGGTCGGAGCCTATCTCTACACAGCGGGGAAATATATCCGAAATAACAGGCTCAGAAAGGCCCGTCTGCCACTTGTTGTGTGGGACAGCGAGAGCGACTGCGCAAAAATAATCGAGAATTTGCCTGAAATTGAGGATAATTCGCAGGAAAAAGAAAAAAGGCTGCAAGTCGTTCTCGAAATAGTGCGCAACATTCCGCATCCGTGTTCGACTCTGTTGGAGATGCAGTTTTTTCAAAAGAAGAAACAATCCGAGATTGCCAGCGCGATGGGTTATGAGAGCGCAGATTCAGTCAAAACTATGGTGAGCCGCTGCAAAGGCAAGGTCAGAACTATCGTCAAACAAAGGTATAAGGAGCTGGGACTATGAACGAAATCGACAACAAAGAACTCGACAGGCTCATTGAGGACGCAGTCTTCGAGAACGGAGCCAGGAAGCAGCTCCAGGCACTTGAAAACACAATCCGCCGCGATGAACGCAAATCCCGGATGCGCAGACGCATAATATGGTCTGCTTCAGGCGCTATTTCTGTCGCCGCTGCGGTGGTGTTGGCCGTTGTCCTTTGGCCTGAAGATGCCCCATCCTCGCACATCGACAGCAATGTCATCGCGCAAGCGCCATCAGACCCCACGACCCCTGATGTCTCCACCACGACGGCTCCCCCTCAGCCTGATGTCGTCCCGGATCAGACACCGGCTCTTTCCATAGAAGAAAAAGCCAAAATCCTATGCGGAAACTATCTCGCCTGCATTGATGCTCATCGCGGCGCATCGGAAATTGACGAAATAATCCGGAATTCCGTTCAATCCTTGAAAAACGGCAACGCAACTCAAGCGATTGTCGGCCTCGAAAATGCGAAAAAGAATATCAACCAGGAAAAAACAAAACTGGACGAGGAGGACGATAATGATTTCGCTGAATTGTTGGAATTGAACATCTTGGAGAATGATATCAATTGGTATCTTTCGCTCGCATATCTCTCCTTGGGGGATTTGAATAATGCGGAGCCGATTCTTAGGAAGTTAGCCACGAGTGATAATTGTTATGGGGAACAAGCACAAAAGATTCTTAACGAACTATACTCATAGCAAGTACTTTACCCCTATAATCGTCTGCCTGTGTTTTCTTGCATTCGTAAGCAAGGCCGGGGCTCAGAGTCTTTCAGTTCCTCTCTTGGATTTCTATGAATTTGGAACAGAGCTCAAGGAACAGGACCGCGCCAGGGTCGCATATTATATGGGACAACTTAAAGCAGACGAGCGCTTAAGAATGTACTCCGGGGCAGGTTCGGACTATACATTAAAATACAATACCATAAAACAAGAATTCGGAGATTCGTTGCTCACTTTGGACAATTACGGTTTGTGCAAAGCGATGTGTAGTATACAAGAGAATGCCGGCGGGGTATATAGGCGGTCGTGGGATGCCCGCAATGAAGAGGATGAAACTCCAGCCCTTCAAAGGCTGTATGCCTATGGGATAAAAAATGCAAAGAGCAGGACCGATTTTATCCATTTCCTTGTGGGGTATGCGGAGCGTGCCCCTTATGACGAGGAGCGTGTTATCGGAGAATACCTTATCCGAGAATGCAGCGACGAATTGGACGATAATTTGAAATACAAGGCTTTCGAATATGCGATTTATGGTATTCTCGAAACAATTGATATTGACGACATCAGGTCCGCCGAAACTGCATACGGGTATTGCAAGGACAAATTAAGCTTATCTCAAAAACTTTTCGGAGAGGAAGATATCCGATACTATCGCGATTTGCTGTTTTGTGCTGACTTTGCCTGTGCTCCGTTCATCAATGACCGGGAGATGATTGAAACCCTCTACGGCTATCATCAGAAATACGACAGGGCTTACAGGGATGGTCAAATTGACAATATTTTTTCTGATCCTCTGTATAGACTCTATTCTACAAAAATCGGCGAAAAAGACATTGACGCAGCCTACAAAGTTTTGAATATTCTGATGAGTGCGGCTGATGTGGATTTGACGAAGTATAACTCAACAAACTACAATGTTTCGGAATATGGCGAGTCTCAGATAGTACTGATGTATTTAAAGGCCCAGCTTGACCATTGGACGGGGAAGGATGGTTATGAAGACATAATGAAGGCAGCATATACGCTTGCACTAAAGTATTTGTCGCCGTACGGAGGCTTTTATGGCATTAAGGAGTTTATACGTCCGGACTACAGACTGCTGTCCGACATCATATACTGGCTAAAGATTTCATACGACTCCTCAGATGCCGGAGACGTCTATGATGCGGCTCTTTTTTTAAAAGGGACGGTGAATAACATAGCGTCGGCGGTATTGACGGAACTTGACGGCAGCGAGGACGAAGAACTGCGTGAGTATGTTGATTCTTTGAGAAATAATTATGATAAGACACCGCCTTGGAGAAACAAGCGGAATCCGTTTGACAGATTCGTTTCTCCGGATTTTCAGAAATGGAGTGCTCGGGAAACGAAGTTCAGCGAACGTCTTGATTCGTTCGGCGGTCCGGACAATGCTGTGAAAATTTGGGAATCCTGCCTGATAAAGTGGCAGCAGGTCAGGAACGGGCTGCAGGAAGACGAGACTGCTATAGAAATCGTAAACAGTATTCCACTTTTAGGCGGAGATATTGAGTATAAGGCAATTGTACTGAACTCAAACGATGACACCCCCGTTGCTGTGAAACTCTGCACTGACTCGGAGTTGAAAAAAATCATGAGAAACGGCAACTGCTATGATATTTCTTCGACAAAATTGTTCGATGCGATCTGGAAACCGGTTGCCCCGTATGTCAAAGCTAAGGTCATACACTACTCCCCCATCGGCATTCTTTCAAACATCAACATCGCTGCGATACGCGACGAAAACGGCCGCTGTTTGTCCGACACATACGACATCCGTAACTGCAGTTCAACCGGTTGGCTTGCCGGACGAAGCGCGCAGGACACATTCGCAAAATATGAGAGGATTGAACTTTGGGGAGGCTCACACTCCATTCCAGAAACGACTAAAGAAATAAAGGAAATCTGCACTATTGCCAGAGAAAATGGAGTTGCCGCCACAGCACACTCCGTGGAGGAATGCACGGAGCGCTCATTTAGGGCTGTATCCGGAAATCATATCCCTATAATCCACATCGCGGCACACGGCTTCTATTTCAGGGCGACGGAGCATTGCCACGATGGCACGACGAAGCAGGCGAAAGACGATGGAGATAATCCACTGGACAGATGCGGCATTCTGTTGGAATCGGAAACATTCAAAGCCGGGATGCACGAAAACAATGAGGCAGACGGTGTTTTATTGGGCTCTGAAATCGCCAGAATGAATCTGGTAGGGACAGAGCTGGTCGTTCTCTCGGCCTGCAAAAGCGGATTGGGAGACATATCGGACGAAGGCATCATCGGACTCCAACGTGCATTTCGTATGGCGGGGGCAAAGACGGTCATAGCGGCTCTGGGCAATGTTCCCGACAAGGCAACCCGCGCTTTTATGACTGAGTTTTATCGCAACCTCTTTGCCGGCAAAACCAAACGCCAGGCTTTCAACGATGCTGTCTCATTTATGAAATCCAGTCCCGACTACTCCTCTCCCCGAAACTGGGCTCAGTTTGTGATGATTGACTGATAGAATCCGACAAAATTTGGAAAACTGTGGTTTTGCGAGGAGAAATTACGAGGAGTCCTTGCAATTTATTGAAATATATCTATATTTGCAGTTGCGAAATGGCGGTTTCGGAAATGGGCGTTTCGCAACTGAATAAATAAACATAGCATCCACCATGAAGTTTTTTGACAGGAAAGCAGAGATTGCGACATTACGTGAAATCCGCGATTTATCTCGTAAAACGGCACAATTCACGGTCGTGACAGGCAGACGGCGCATCGGGAAGACATCCCTGGTGTGGAAAGCATACGAGGATGACACCGTCTTATATTTCTTTGTTTCAAGGAAAGCGGAGAACGAATTGTGCGAAGAATATCTTTCAGAAATCGGGAGGAAGCTTGGCGTTCCGATGCTTGGAAGGGTTGAGAAATTCTCGGAAATTTTTGAATATCTGATGAAGCTTTCCGTAGAATGCCCTCTGACTTTGTTCATTGACGAATTTCAGGATTTTTTCCGTATAAACAAGTCCATATATAGCGAAATGCAGAAAATATGGGATATCTATCACACGCAGGCTCATATAAATCTCGTCGTTTGCGGTTCCATATTCTCGATGATGACAAAGATCTTCAAGGACAAGAAAGAGCCTCTGTATAATCGTCAGACGAGGTTCATGACCATTCGTCCATTCAGCCCCGCGGTTTTGAAGGAGATTATGATGGAGTATAATCCGAATTTCACTCCTGAAGATTTGCTCGCTTTGTTTTCTTTCACAGGAGGAGTTGCAAAATATGTTCAGCTGCTCGTTGATTCCGGCGCCACGACAAAGACAAAGATGCTCAATCACATTGTCCGGGCAGATTCTGTATTTATTGGGGAAGGGAAATCAATATTGATTGAGGAATTCGGCAAAGATTACGGGATGTATTTCTCAATTCTCTCGGCCATTGCACGTGGAAAAACATCACGCGCGGAGATTGAACTCGTCACAGGAAAGGAGATTGGCGGTTATCTGACAAAATTGGAAAAGGACTATGAAATCATAACGAAGAAACAGCCGCTGTTCGAGCGCAGTTCAACAAAAAATGTCCGCTATGCCATTGACGACAATTTCTTTATGTTCTGGTTCAGATTTATATACAGGTACAACTATATGCTTGAAATTGAGAACTATGAGAGTGTCCGAGAAATCATTTCCAGAGACTATGAAACATTCAGCGGACTAATGCTTGAGAGATATTTCCGGCGTGTGCTGGTTGAAACGAAGTCATATACTAGAATCGGTGGTTGGTGGGATAGAAAGGGCGAGAATGAAATTGACATCATTGCAGAAAATGAGCTTGACGACACCGCCACCTTCTTCGAGGTCAAGCGTAAGGCCGCAAATTTCAGCAGACCCCGCCTTGAGGAAAAGGCCGGCGCGTTTCTTCGCGCCACCGGCGAATTTCAGGGCTATTCTCTGACATACAATGGCTTGTCGCTGGAGGATATGTAGTAGCGAAGCATTATGCTCATTCCATCTGTTTACGAATCTTCAGAAATTCGATGACATTGAGCCGCAGTTCATCATCGTTTTCGAGGCAGACGCGAAATAACGAATCTGATGCTCCATTTGCTTCGAGTACATCCATTTCGGCGCGAAACGGGTAGTCATCAAGCCAAACGAATGGTTGGGTAAAATCTATTCCTTCAGTTTTCAGTGCTTTCCATTCTGTAGGCTTAACCGACGATAGTTTTCTGACAATGCACTCGGGCAAATATTCTGATAGATATTCAATTGCTGTCATAGAATCTCCTTGGCAGTGCGTCGTAAGCCAATAGCAATCGAATTCTTCGATTATATAATCTATGAACTCGCTAACATTTTTTGCAGGAGCTTGAGTTGCATAGTCCAGCAATACTCCATCTATGTCAATGTATAAATTCATTTTTATTCCGCTTTCCAGCCGTCGACGGTATGGGTCTCGGAGGAGAAGTTGATGCCGAGTCTGATGATTTGCTTGCCGCTTGAAAGGAACGGTTTGTCATAGCCCTTTTACTATATCCTCCCCTTTGCTTAGGGCTGGGGCACAGAGCTGGCTCAAGGAGTTGAGAAATCCTGACTTCACTTCTTCGTTTGGGTAGTCGAGATTGTAGGCATTGAAACGGGAGTCATATCCCTTGATTGTCAGATAACCGGTCTGGTACATCAGAGTTATCGGAGCCGGACTCACATAGTTCGTTCCCGTGAGAGTCTCCATAGAAACTTTATTTTTCGATATGTTGTCAAGGTTGTATTTACCCTGTTTGAGATAGCGCACCAGAAATGTCGGAGTGCCTGTCTCAAACCAGTACATACGGAATTTTCCGGCTTTAAAGGTATTCAGCAAGCTGAAAGGATTATACACGCCCGTAGTGTCTTCACAGAAGTGATAGCCGTCATACATCAATTTCAGTTTAGCATAGCACTCATCTTTGGAGAGTCCATTGTTTTCAGCGAGTTTCTCCACACTATCGTTGAAATACGACTTCAATTCATCCTCCGACACTCCGCAAATGTCTGAGTATTCTAAGTCCATTGAAATGTCTGTCAAATTGTTCAGGCCACTGAATATACTCATCTTGCCGAACTTCGTTACGCCGGTAAGAAAAGCGAAACGAATGAACCCATCCTTGTTCTTGATGACACTGTAGAATCCCTGAAGCTCTCGACGGAAACTATCCATAAGTTCCGGATTGTCAATGTTGTCAACTACCGGCTTGTCGTACTCGTCGATAAGTATGACGACCTTCTGGCTGGTCTTTCGGTATGCGGAATCTATGACGGTATCAAATCTTGATGAGGGAGAAACATAATTACCCTGCCGTCCATAGAGGGTTTCCCATCTGTCCAAATGAAGCTCAAATTTCTCATACAAATCAGCAACCGTCAAATATCTGTTTCCTGTCAAGTCCAGATGAAGAACAGGATGCTCTGCCCAATTCTTTTCCAGTTTCTCTATCGCCAGTCCCTTGAAAAGCTCTTTCCGTCCCTGAAAATACGCTTCCATCGTCGATACGAGCAAGCTTTTTCCAAATCGTCGAGGACGATTCAGAAAATAATACTTCCCTGTCGATGACAAACTATAGATTTGAGCTGTCTTGTCAACATAGACATATCCGCCCTCTCGAATTTCCGAGAAATTCTGTATTCCAATAGGGTACAACATAATCGTCAATGCTTTATCTAACCCACAAAGTTAGCAAAGATTTTTCTACAAATAAATAGTTTACTTTCCGGAGAATCCTACATTACTATACAGACTGCCGGGCCGGACACTGAAACGGCCTCGACGCAATTGTGTGAAAATTATCACAATACCCCGCACAATATAGCAAATAATTCCTATATATTTGCGAGAGGACAGGGCGCGTACCTGCATAAAGTGTGTCCTCACGCACTATTTTTTATTCAAAGCGTACCATAGCAACTATGCTGAAAGATTCTAAATATCAGATTCCGTACACGAATGCTTGTATAAGAGCGTTCGGGCGACGCTTTGATATGCCGACAAAAGAGGCATTCCTCTACTTGAAAAAGTATAAAGGAATTGATTTCCTTGTTGAATTCTATGAAATTGAACACCTTCAGTCCATTGAAGATGCTGTAGATGATCTCATCTTATACTGCAAAAAGAATGGAGGACATTTGTCATGATTCTTTACCACGGCACATATACTGACTTCCAAGAAATCGAGCTCGATAAATGCTCGCCATACAAAGACTTTGGTAAAGGCTTTTACCTTACGGATATTTTAGAGCAGGCGGATGCTATGGCTCAAAAAAAGTCGAGAATCTATGGTGGCTCTCCTATAGTTCAAAAGATTGTGGTGAGGATTCCAATATGGTAAAAACATTTGAATACAAAATGTCAATTAGCGACCTAAATAAATTTCTTTTCGAAGTATCCAATCTCATCATCATATCAGAATAAACCACAGAATATGAAACTATATGCAACAAAAGAGAAGTCAAATGAGGATTATCTCTCTGAACTCCAAGAAGGAAAGTTCGCTCTCGCCGACCTTCATCATACGCCATACGAAAATTTGTCGATATTATTTGAAACTAGAGAAGAGAATGATTCCTATAGAGATGAAGATGGAGATTGGGTTTATTCCACAAAAAAAGTTGTTAATCGGAAGGCTTTTATCAAATATGAAAACGGGAAGTACTCGTTTCTGATTGATAATTGGTTTGATGACATTGATGGTTTTACGAAAGGACTGTACGCAAAAGTACGACTCGGACGCTTTTGTAATCTAGTCACCCCTCTAGGAGAATATCTCTTCCCCAACTGGTTTGCGGACATCGAATTTCACGGGAATAATTTAATATTTTGTTATTATTCTAGACAAATCAAAACCACATCACCAAATGGAGACCCTTCAGCTAGGGTATGCTCTATTTTTGACAAAAAAGGTAATATTTTATTGGCGGATGTCACTGTCAAGTCAACATTTATGAATGGGAAATCTGTCATATTAAAAAACGGATTGTTTAATTACATTGATGTGGAGGGTCAACTATTGATGGATACATGGTTGACTAATGCTCAAGTTTTCGATAAAACTCCAAATGGTATTTTTGCTTTTGTCAAAACAGAGAATGGTTGGGGTGTCATCAATCAACAGGGGACTTTCGTCTATTCCCCACAGTTTTCTTCTATAAGAGGAGCGAAATGCAATGTTTCTCGAAATGGTTATAGTCCTATCGCTATTGTGGAAGACGACAAAGGGCAAAATTTATTGATGAGTAAGAATAAATGTGATAAATTCATATTGGGCTTAGAGAAGAGTGTTGATGCCATCGCATTAATTGGCGATTTCTCTCGAATACTCGTCGAACAGAATGGGCGATGGGGCATTTTTGAATGGAGAGCTGACAAATATCGAGATGATTGTGCAATAGACTTAGGTGAACTTGACAGTGTTGGAGATGAACTTTATCAAGTTCAAGGAGAATATTGTAGGCTAATTCAGAAAGATTCCTTATTCAATGTCGTTTACGCTGGAGGGCTGGTTTTCAGAGAATGGTATTCAGAGATTGTGATTGTTGGTAATCTCTTTAGAGTAAAAAGAAGAATCGATACTTCAAATCAAAATATAGACTCGGGCGGAAATGAAAGCAGACTCTTCTATGAATATAATCTTGCAAAATTTGACGGCTCATATATCTTACAGGAGTGGAGGCAAAATATGGTGCTTACTCCTTTCCAAGGAGTATTACTTATCAACATCAATCCGGCGGCCAATAAATCTTCTCAGCATTATTGTTCTGGAGGGCAAACGAGAATTGAAAAAATACAAGGAACTTGCAATATTATATCGGGAGGTCTTCTTTTCAAAAATTGGTATGATGGTTTAGAATTCTTGGACGAGCAAATATTTACCGAAGGTTACTTGAAAGTCTGGAAGGATGGCAAATGCAATCTCATTGATGAAGCAGGTAATTATGTATCTTCGGAATGGATGGATGATTTTCTGGCATCAAGAAACTCGTATTATTGTTATTTAAAAGCGGGAGCATTCGAGGTCAAGAGAGACAACAAAGTGAATTTGCTTTACAATGGGAGACTTGTATTTAATCAGTGGTTTGATGCGATTATAGGGCGGCGCAATTATAATTTCCTAAATTCACGCACGTTTTCCATTGACATAGCATTGCATGATGGAGAATATTATGTCCAAACGGGGAATCAATATGGTGTTTATTCTTTAGAATCAGGTTTGTTGGGGAACCGTCTATTTGATTACATTTCCAAAATCTCGGAAACACTCTACTTCTCTATTTCCGATAATTTAGGTCATATTATGTCGCGAGAAGGGGCAGTCCTTACCACTGCCCCAATATTTGAAGTATATCCGTTCAAGAATGGATATGCTGTTGTGACAAATGATAGAAGTGGTAACGCCGAGACATTTCAGTATAATTTCATAGACTCTGTTGGGCAGCTTGTTTCTCCTATATGGTTCGATGGAAATCGCTACGATATGAGTTTTGATTATTCAGACGGACGGCAGCCATCGCCGTTCATCATAGTAAGAAAAGACTCTAAATATAATCTGATAACTCCCGATAAAAAACTCGTATTCAAGAAATGGTATGACTCTATTTCCGGAGTCGATGATAAATGGCTCATCTCCGATGAAAGTCGGGGCGAAATGAAATTCAATTTCATTGATAACAATGAAGGAATGTTGAGTAAAGAATGGTTCAAGGGAGCTTGGCCTTTAGGGCCGCGTGATAACGGCGTTTTTATCGTAGAGAATGAAACAGGACTCAATATTTTCAATAGCGACAACAAACTTAGCCTCTCATGTTGGACGAAAGACCGGATTTATTATGATGATTTTTCCGGATTAGCCATTATTACTGACCGTGAAGTTCTTAGCCATTATTACTATCTAGATTGTAGCGGACATCTTATAACAGATTTTGGGAATTGGAGTTATGAGGAACCACACAAAAGCTGTTATCGTTATCATAATGCAGACTTAAATGAAGACTTATTGATTTTAAATCTCTATGACGACGAGGGACTTGGTGGGTATATGCAGATTCTATGCAAACGCGATGGAACCCCATTCTTCAAAAAAGATGTACCTCGGTCACGACTTATTCATCATGCAACGGACGACAGTTTTTCCAATTCCATATTTGGTAGCATAAAAGAGTACTCAACACCGGAAAAGAAATCCCTTTTATTAGTAAACAAACATTGGCCCGTCAAGAATGGCGATAAAGGTGAATATGTAATCATTGATTACGGAGGGAGAGAATTATCAGAAGTGTTTGAGAGTATCGGAACATTTAACAAGGATGGCTTTGCTGTAGTAAAGAAGAATGAACAATTCAATCTCTTGACCAAAGATTTTCGGATATTATCTTCATTGTGGTTCAGCAATTTAGGGTTCCAATATAAATCAAAAGAAACAAAACATGTCGAAGAGTTTCATCGTAATACATCATTTCATAATGGATTTCTGAAGGTCGAGCTGTCAGGTTTATTCAATCTGATAAATAAAGCGGGGAAACTGCAATTCTCTATATGGTATGATTCGCTCATTATTCTCCCTTATGGGTACTATCGGGTAGAATTAAATGGCTTATTTAATATCGTGGATGCCTCAAATCAACCAGTCTCAGATGTTTGGTTTGATAGAATGACGGGGTGCAAAAGGGATTCCGATGAGATTATTTATGGAGGATGGAAAGGAAATCTTGCAAGATTATTATTCCTACGAGAATCATCGGTAATTTTGTCGGATGACTGGTTTGATGTCATTGCAAAATACGACAAGTATTATTGCTACTATCCGGTTCGGCGGAATGGAAAGAAGAATTTCGTTACAGACAAGGGGAAATTGTTTGTGCCGGGGTGGCATGACGATCAATTGTTATTCAATGACTATGTTGTTATTAAAGATGGAGATAAGTATAACATCTACTCAGGAAAATCGAATCTTCTTACCGATGTGGGCTTTGACAATGTACTACGATCAAAGAATGGATACTTGTTTAATTATGGATGGTGCGGAGTACAAGTTGACGGGAAATACACCTTCATTAACGAAAATGGTCTCTTGGCTGATGGGCGTTTTGATTCAATTCGTGAATATAAATTTGGCTTCGCAGGAGTAGTTCTTGGGGAAAAGAAAAACTATCTTACCGCCGAAGGAAAGCTGCTAACAAATATTTGGTTTGATGAGATAAGCGCATTCAATCATTTTAGGATGGCCGCAGTAAAAATCGATGGCAAACTTAATGTAATTGATTCTACGGGCTCATTATTGCTAAACAATCTCCAAGATGTTTCCTCAATAGAGAAGATAACATCGGAATACTGCCTATTATCATTTAATTCAGAAAATGGCAGAGCCATCAAACGGTATTACGACTTTAAAACATCACAACTTCACAATTCAGAAAAGGACGTAAAAGACTACCTTGAAAGCCTCAAAACAGATGACAACCCCATTGTCGCCAAAAGGAATAAGCAAATTAGCCAACTTATTGAGAAAGGCGGCAGACTAGGTCTCAATTATACAGTGATAAATTTTGGCAACAAATCGAATCTTGTAGACAAGGGAGGGAATTTAGTTTTTGAGGAGTGGATAAATAGCATAGAGATGTATCAAGGAGTTCCCTTTATACAGAATGGTGACAACAAATGGATTATTATCAAGTAATGGCAATGAACTACATTGAAAAGTTGAATAATGGTCAACCGATTTCTAAGGTGTTCACATCAACACGAAAAACACAATACAGAGATTTGTACATAGTATCTGCTCGGAAGAAGGAAGCCTTGCTGCATTACGCGGATAAAATGGCAACATTTCTATCGGAGTGGTATGACAGCATTGACGATTTTGACAATTTCATATACACAAAAATCCATCTTGGGGATAAGTATAATTATATCTATTCAAGCGGGAAACTCGTCTCACCTTATTGGTCTGATGAGATGAACAAAATGGGGCAAATCTTATGGCCAATATGTTTTAATGGTCGTTACAATTTTATCAGGGATGATGGTAGCCTTCTGCTTCGTAAATTTGCCCTTGGACTATGGAGCGACGATAGCGACACGCTCATATTACAATACTCCTCAATAGAATTTGAATGCTTGGCCAAAGATGGTCATACCAAGTTTTTAACCATAAAACGCAACAAAAAAGAGATATCTGTTGCTGATGCATACTCATCGAAATCAAATATTACTGATAGACTATTCCTACACCGATGTTTGTTCTCTCTTTCTATTGAAAATTTAAATGGCAAGGAACTAGTTTCAGATATTCTTGGAATTATTCGGTATGACGCAGTATCAGTTAGTGCCCTTAACGGTATTTCTGACGGAGAGCAAGGTTCTATGTTCTCTGTTAAAAGAGTGCAGTTGAATGGAAAGGAGGAACTTCTGTTATTCTATGACTTTGCTACAATTAAGTGCACAAATGGCTATAGACTGCTCTGTTTCTCAACTGATTCTATTCTTTCGGATACATTCGAGAATGTTCAAGTATTAAGTTCTTTATTCATTAAGGTGCAAAAGGATGGATTATGGAACATAATTGACAAATACGGGGATTATGTATCTCCCCTATTATGGTTCGATAGCGTTGACCTTATGAGTAACGGGAATGCCATTGTAAAAAAAAGAGAGCAGTATAATTTCTTGAAAAGTAACGGGATTCTTTTATCGTCGGAGTGGTACGACGAAATTTTACCGGCAGCAGATCCAGGTAAATTCATTGTCCGACAGAACAGCCTATATAATCTGATTGATAACAACTTGCGCCTCTGTAACCAAAAGTGGCAAGATACGCTAGCAGGTATTCCATAGTCCACATATATATATCAAATTGCTATTTTGACTATTCCATAAAACACAGTTCGGACATATTTCTCAAAAGACTAAGCAAAACAATGAAATTAAGTGCATTTGAACCCTACGACATAATATTAAAGGAAGATACTACTGTACCTGAATATAATTATAGCGATGATGATGACGAACCTTCTTATTACAAATACGGAGGCTATAATGGTTATGATGACGATACGATAGATTCAGCATTTGAAGGAATGCCAGAAGCAACATGGAATATAGATTAAGAGCCGCACCTCTATGCATAGCGGATCGTTCTCCGCTCGGTTCACATACTCATTAGCCTTGTCTCGGCCAATCTCCAGATCTTTCGCGCTCTGCCTATTCGAGACACCGGCTTTCTTCAAATGAAGAAGTTGCTTGGTCAATGATTGCTCCCGCCATATTCCTTTGCCTTTTTTGATTTCGACAGAGTTAGGCGATTTGACAAGACAGTGGCCGACAATGCTCTGGAAAAGCACAACACGCGACAAGTGATTCCTGCAGGTGATTCTTCGAGGTGGCCGACAATGTTCCGAAAAAAAGAGAACGCCGGCGGCGATTTCAAGTGGTTTATGCTCATTTTACCTATCATTTTATAGGTGGCTAGCGTCGTTTTTGGTCTACTTCAGGCTGGAATTAATGGCCGACCATGGTCCGTAATACATATTTATCGAAAATTACAAACACTGAGGTATATGAAATGTCAGCAACTGAAAGTATATCGGTATATAATGCCATCTTCGTTCCCAAAACTAAAAATAGGAAGCTTTATACCTATACCAAAAGAACAAGTCAGTACGAACAATGAGAAAGGCAACACTGAAGATCTATTTGAAGCGATAAGGGGGCAGTATTCCCCTTGGGCAATATCTAGAAAGTCTGCTCTTTTTGTTTTACCATATTGTCGAAAATTTGTAGACAATTGGATAAGAATAATTTTCCGAAATAATCTCGTTAAATATAGTATTGTTACATCGGACATCTTTGTTTTTCAGTCTATGTTCCACATATTGGACATGTCCCCATTGAATGCCTCTCTCAGTCCGTCTTCGATCATCTGACGGCGATCTTCCTCCTCTTCCATCGCTCTTGCCCTTTCTTCTGCTTCTTCTGCTCTCCAGCGCTCATGTTCAGCCTTATCCTGCGAACGAACAATTTCGTTGTTCATGTTAATGGAGCAATAAGCGTCTTCGGTCTCTACATTTGCCAATCCATTCTTGAAGTGGAACGCTCTTAAGTATTGGATAGGGATTACGATATGATTGGTCTTGTCTATATATCCGTAACGCATTCGTCCCATTTCCTTGTCAATTTTACCAACCACGCATACTCCTTCGGAGAACGCTTCAAGAAAATCGTATTGGGGGATGAAGAACATCTTCTGAACGTAGTTGTAGAAGCCATATTTATTATTATTGACCACAACGGACACCTCATCAATTGGACGATATATGTATTGGAATGATGCCGGCACAAGAACAGTTTCGCCTTCGTCTATTATTCCCCAAGTCGCACCAACGAGCCATCGATTTCTTCTATCTGCAGTGAAAAGAGCTTCTCGCTTTGAACCGCTATTCGTCCACCTCCCATCTTTCGCAAACAACAATTGTCCTTTGTACGCATCTCCTAGATACTGGTACTTGCAATCAATGAGGATTCTACCGTCAAAGGAAACCAATCCGTATAGATGCTGGTCGTCAATTCTCTCGGATACCACTCTTAAACCATCGTTATTTTTCCTGACAATTGTGTACTTTGCTTCAATCAATGGTTTAAAATCGGAAGATATGACCCCAAATAATCCACCACGAACGCCAAACCGCTTACTGTCCCAATCATTACGGGCGGTGAATGCATACCCACCGATATTAATCAATGCTTCACCATTTTTGAATGGACCTATGTATGAATAATCCAGGTTCGTCAGGAGAATTCCATCAATTTCGTAAATTCTAAAAGTGTATCCGAACTCCTCACTCTTGCAACAAGCCTTAATAAATCCTTCCGGAGTCACTTCATAGTCTTCCATATTTGCATCTAAAGGGACGATACAATCTCCTATGGCATTAAAAAGTGCGATGTGCTTATTCTCGTTTGTGTTGCATACAAGGAATGAATTCTTGTCAATGTACTGCTCTTTAAAAACGAAATCGGTGAGTATCGTTCCATCGTATCTCGCAAGTGCAAACAAATCACAATCATCTTTATATAATTGTACTAAATCGCCTGGAGGATAAGTCCTTGACCACTGATCATCCCAATGTCCAACAGGATAAATACGAGAATACTCTTGTTTGAAAACCCATCCGTTGTCCAAATTGTATAGCCCTTGACTTGTCCTCTCGCAATCATCTTCATGAATGATTGTTGAAGTGAGGAAGAAAATTGAGCCGTCTCTGGATTTATAACAGTCATCGATAGAGTCTGCGTCAATGATAAAATGCTGCCTGTTGCTTAACATCTCAATAACGAATATTATTCCTGAGTTCATCTTTACTGCAAAGTATAACTCGTTTTCGCTTTCATAAAAACAATAGATGTCATCATTATTGCAAGCAATTACTTCCATCCCGTTTTTGTCCAAAAGTCCATATTTCCCTTCCACGGAAACCACGCAAAAACCTCTATGGAATTTCTTATGGTTATACTTATTGATTCCATAATCTTTTTCACCGTAGAATGGCCGCACGGTGTAATAAGCAGAAATGCTATATGTACCGTCTTCGGCTTCAATCGATTTCATCAGGTTCATGTCTGTATAAAACGATTCGCCTCCGCTACAACCAGTTTGAAAACATAACGAGTCACCCGCGCACTTCTCAACTTTATCGAATACCTGCGGCATTCGTTGCCCGCCATAAATATCAATAATCCCCCAAGAATTATATCCTTCACCATTAATGATGATTATCGAGTCTGAAATATATTGTAACGAAGAATAACGACAGGGAATGATGTATTTTAAGTTAGATATATCCAGAAGCCCATATTTCACGGATTGACCAAGGTTAGATTGATAATGGGCGACTTTGTATACTGTTTCTGATATGACTTCGTATGCTACGACTTGTTGTGGTAGAGAAATACTTTTTTCATTTACAACAACATTGAGCCTTCCACTTCTGTCAGCAATAAAGTCATTTTCTTTATACTTTAATGAAAACAAGCGAGTGTCCTTGTCATAATGAATTTTATCATATAGATTGTTAAGCACGACTTCGCCATCTACTGAATAACAGCCGTTCTCCCTGGCCTGCTGTGTAATAATAATCTTGTTTTTTTATCAATAAGAAAATCCTCACTACTCGTAAGCATCTTCCCGTTATAGAAGACGATGGAATAGAAATCTTTTTCCACATACCTCTTATTCCAATAATCAGAGCCAGACTCTTTATTTTTCGTATGCCCTTTAATATGTAGGCATTTGTTAGTGATTTCTTTACAATCTATACTCTCCAGACCACTCCATTCCAAAATACTAACGGAGAGAGTTTCCGTATTAATGATAGCACTGCCTTTTTCCCGCCCCTCACCTTTTAACAAAACAAGCCAAGGAAGTGGTGTGGTTTCTAACTCTTTACATGTTATTGGACCGCGACCGTAAACCCGAATAGGGCGAAAAGTTCCATCGTATAAATGAAGAATATGATCGCTGTCCGAGAGAACACACACATTGTTAGACAAAAACATTCCACCGAAGAAGTCTTTCGGGACGCTTTTGTATTCTCCGGATAGCGATTTCATGAAATAATTGCCATCAATACTCAGATATGATGATATTCCATTGATTAAACGTATCTCGGCATACCCATCAATAAAAACACCAATAGAAGTGATGTCGCCTAAAGCCTGATATGCTGCGGATGGAATGCACCTTTTGTCTGCAGTGATAACACGCCAACAGTTATCTGAAAACTCAACAGCGACAGTGTCCGTTGTCGGGTTAAGAAAACTTTTACACCCGTACTTTTCACAAAAATTCCCTCCAATATTATTTCCTTCGTTATCTTTAATCCAATAACGAATGTCTCCATGTTGTACAATTGGGACATGTCTATAATCCGGCCAGAAAGTTGACCAACTAAGTCCACCATCAGTATCATATCGTTTCTTTACGATCGTGAAAACGTCATTCTGAAAAACGATTTCTTCGTGGTTGTCTATTTCCATAATCCTTTTTGAATTAATTAGTCAATGCATTTCAATAAAATCGCAATTCCGCAAAAGCGGATTAATTAGGGGCTGTCGTTTAATGTTTTCAATTTGAGTTTTTCGGGAGCCATCCCTGATTGCTGCCGCATCAAACTCGTCGTTTTATATCATTTTGTCGCATGGTCCGGGCCACATCGCCCGGATTTCGCGTATGATTTCCATTCCAAACCAGGAGTCCTCTTGCAAGACCCCCGATTCCCACTGTTTGAGTCACCCTGTCAGGCCGCCTCGGCCTGCACTTGCTTCTCCAGTCGATCTGCCAGAAGTACTGCGTTCGCGGTGTGGATACCGAAGAAGATGTACAGGATCTCCGTCATCTTCATCCTAGCCTTGATCCTCCGCAGCGAGTAGTGCTCTTTCTGAGTCCCGAATGATCCTCCCATCGTCGTAGCCCTCACTCTGGCCAGGTATTCTCGCACAAAGTCCTTCTCCCGCTTCTACTTTGCTCGCTTACCCTTCTGGACAAACGATGTATGGATACCATTCGATGCACACAACTCACGGTTGGCATTGTCGGCATAACTCGTGTCGCCGCCTATCTTCTTCACCTCCACCCCGAACAGTCGCTTGTGCATCTTGATGCAGTGCGGGAGTCTCGTCCCTTCGTTGAAGGCATTGAACGAAAGCTTTTCAATGAACGATATCCCATCCACCAGGATGTTGTTGCACTTGGCGCCAAACTCAACACTCTTCACTTCCTTGCCCCTCACGATGGGCCTCACGTAAGGCTTGTTCACGCTCACAATCCGGTTCGGGATACTCTCGCGGGTATCTCCACTACGGAAGTGGTTGTGCTGCTGGCGGTACACTGTCGTAATGACCGCTATCGTCTGGTTCTCTCTCTCCGAGAAGAGACTCGACTCGTGGTGCTCACGTTCCATCTTCCGCATCTCCTTCAGTATCTTCCCCAACAGGTCAAGCAGTCTGCACGTTATCTTCCTGGTCCGGCTCTTCATATGCTTGCGCTGCTTCCGGTACGTCAGGTTCGCCTTTTCAACGTCAAGGAACTTCGCCCGCGGACGGTGGATGTCCAGCTTTCGGCTCGCTTCGCACATCAGCGCATATCCCTTCTCCACACATTCCTAGAGCAGTTTCTGGTCAGTCGGATAGCGCATCTCACTCTCGTAGCATGTCGCATCCGTGTACATCGTGTCCAGGTCTTTCATGTACGGCTTCCACATCTCGGCCAGAACATTCCGCAACTCCTGGATCTTCAGTTTCCCGGCCAACTCCAACGCAATATCATCCAGCAGCTTGTAGTTCGTCAGTGGATGGGTCGGATCTATCAAGATGTCGCAGAAGATCTGGTAGAAGATATTTCCGTTCAGCGCCTCCATCAGCTTCGGGAAGCTCTTCTGCGTCTTCATCTTCAGGAACATCATCGCCACTTTCCCCTCCGGCGTGAAGTAAGACCGGCGTCCTCTTTGGGGGCGCAGACTCTCGCTAATCAGTCCAAGGCTCTTTGCCATCTCGTGTAGCGGGAGGATCTTCTTCACCCTTCCCAGTTCAGCCTTTTCAAACGACTCACGAAACTCATCATAAAAATTGTGCTCCGTATTCTAAGACTTTTCCAAGTCTTTTTTGAATGGGAGATTTGGTGTAATCTCAGCAAATTTTCGTACATTCGCCATGCAAACTTTTACTTTGGTTCCTCCAATTTTTGCTTTCTTGGGCAATTGGAGGAATTTTTATTCCTTATATCAAAGGTACAAAATTTCTAACAATTTATCAATCAATTTATCAATCAATTTGTCAATCAATTTGTCAATCAATTTGTCATAAAGTTTTCAACAATTTACGACTGTCCCTGATTAATTCTGCTTTAGCTCTACTCATTCACAACCAAAATAAACACGTACCAATAACAATGTATAAAAATATTACATATCATATTCTTTGGATGCTTTTCGGATTTTTTCCGGTATGTGAAACTGCTCATCGAGTTCGGCTTCGAGCAGAGCGGCGATTTCGCGGCGATTTCTTGCCTGTTCTAGTGCGAACTGACGGTCTTGCCTTCTGCGGTTCCGGTATGCTTCCCATT
>ERZ1026882.396-NODE-396-length-26063-cov-12.432175_pt1 | contig 26063 bp, 10 predicted proteins | sample MGYA00380171_ERZ1026882 | MGnify/ENA primary metagenome ERZ1026882 (study PRJEB33269, sample SAMEA4719807) | human gut metagenome | biome: human-associated habitat; feature: organic feature; material: feces | place: Cameroon | collected 2013-10 ...
AACTGTTGATAAGGACAACAAGATTATTGATGCTATTAAGGAAGATGGTACTAGATATTTTCACTCTATAGAAAGTCCTTCGTTGGATGCCATCATAAAGATGATAAATGCCATTGGTTTCAAGGAGAAAACTTTCACCGAGAGTGCCGACTTGCATTTTTCATATACCAATAAAGGAAACAATATACGTTACTATCAGAAATCCTTTGAATGTAACTTTGAGAATGGGAAAAGATATGTCATTGTAAGAAAAGAGACTTTTGGATGTATATCACAACTGTTTCCAGAAGCATCTTCTGCTTGGGATCAATATGTAAAAGAGTTCGATGTAAACAAGAATTTAAACATATATGATATATTCATTTATGATTGTAAGGAAGACAATGCAAACTATTTAAGTTTTAGAGGATATACCGACACTGACATAAATAATGAATATTGGATATTCAAGGAATCAAATAAAAGTTTATATTCATTGCTAATCATGCTAGCAGAAATCCAATCCAAAGTTGACGATGGCAAACTACCATCATATTATGATGAATATGTGCAAGACAAGACCAAGAAAATCGTAGATGCCATTGGTAGAAATGGATATGGTAGTTCTGCGTTTTTCTTTATGTCCGACTATCACTGGGGAGGAAACGCACTCTCCTCTGGGGCTTTGCTGGGACAATTAGTCAACAAGACTGGCATTAAGAGAATCATCTTGGGCGGTGATATTCCAGGCATTGGAACTTACGATATTCAGTCAAAGGCAGACAGTGATACATATAGTCTCCTACAGACCCTTGTCCACAACGAGCAGTTGTCAAGAATGAACACAGAATATATATATCAGTCGAGGGGCAACCATGATATTTGGAACAAAAACTTCAACGTACAAGAAGATTACACTGGTGGATATAATCTACAAGGTAGTTCTGCACTGATAAGAGAGCCGAAGGATTTCATACACAATTCAGAAGATAGTACAAGAAACTCCACCTATGGTTACTTCGATGATACCGAAGCCAAGATTAGATACATTATATTCGATACTTCTTCTATAGCTGATTATGGTCAATATGGAGTAACATTGGAACAGTTGCAATGGATATACAATAATGCCATAAAGGGGAACATAAACCATTATGACATAATTGCTGTAGGACACATAGAACTATCACTTATCCAAGGTAGCTCTGCCTACGGAACAAAGTCACTTCAAGATTTTCTTTACGCACTGTCTGACAAAACGAAGGTCACTATAAGCAACCAAGAGTTTGACTTTACGAAATCAACAGAAAAATTGATTGCTTATTTCCATGGGCATGAGCACAATGATTTGATTGTAGGAAACCATTTCATGCAGATTGGTATTTGTTGTGACGCATGTGTTGATACTGTAAAATACAGGCTTTTAGGAAAGATTGGATGGATAGACGTTCCTCTAAGGAACAAAGGAACCATTTCTGAACAATGTATAGATGCAGTCATTGTCAGCACAGACCATAATAAAATATACTGTAGGCGCATTGGATTTCTGTATGACAGAAAAGTCAATATTGAAGTTAAGGAAGTGGCTGTAGGAAGTAAACTGACATTGACATCTATCTTCACAAATCCTTCTTGGCACATCTTTGATTCAGATGCAACAGCGGATTTCTACTTGAAGTCTGAGAAAGATGACATTGTTGTGCCAAACACACATGCAACCATAACAACTGATGGCATTGTTAATGGTGTCAGTCAAGGATATGTCACTGCATTGGCTATTAATAATCAAAAGGAACAAGAGTTTTTCGTTATAAAAGTTATATAATTATGAAATGTTTAGTTAAGAAATTAGGAGTGAGCATCGAGAATGATGAGCTTCCTGTGTTTGTGGATAATTTGAAGAGTCAAATCAATGTACTCTCAGATAATAGTTATATAAAAATCGTAGGAAATAATCTACCTGTTACATCGTTTATCCTAAAAGATGTTACTTTGGAAGTTACATTCAATGGAAAAAATAATGCAACGATTGGAGACCTTATCAACGGTTATATAGAACAAAATAAGCGTAGATTGTATTTCGCCAAACCATATAAAGAAGGTAGCCAAGGAGAAGGTACTTATAATGTAGAATGTTACTGTGGCAGTGGAGAACAAACTACCACCGACACCATCGCCCTTGAAAAGGGAAAAGACGTGATTTGCAAATTTAAAGGCGAGAATATTTCTTTAAATGACACGGTTTATAAACAATTAGCTTATGATAACAGTTTGATTATTAACCGATTGGTTATTTTTGGACAATCTTCAAGAAAGGATATGTTTTTGGTGAAGTCTATCAAGATTACAGATAACACAAACAACAAAACTATTCTTGAAGCCTATCCAGCGTTGAATAATGGAAAGGCTTGCTTATATGACGTTGTAAACAACGTGTGTTACGAGGGGACGGGAGATTTTGAGGTTGAATAAATCAAACTCTAGTCGCTGACTTTATAAACTATAAAAAAGCTAGGTAGATTAAGTTTTACCTAGCTTTTTCAATGAAATTCTAAGTACTTTTATATAGCCTTATTAAGTACTTTTATTATATCCTTGCATGCATAAAGAAATATTGTTATCTTTGCACCGCTCAAATATATGAAGCTTGGCATATTTTTATGTTGAATATTAACGGATAAAGTTAAATATCCACAGAAAATCCGTATATTTGCAGCGGATTTGTTTAATTAAAATACAATTTATTATGGAAGATTTAAATTTTATTATGGCAATACTATTGCCAGTCTTAAATGCTCTACTGTTTATGGTAGAGATTGTTTATTACGTAGTCAAGACAGTTAAAGATTAGTTTTGATGTACGCATTTCCCATCGCTGAACCACATTATGGGTATGTGGAAAGCAAGCATATAACTCGGATGAGTGATAGCTTCCATTCGAAGGGAAAACTCATTTTATAACGGCAGCCTGCACCAACCCACCCAACAAATAGCAAACCTCCTCACCATACATATTTATCAAGAACTGCTCTGAAATATGCTGAACCACATGCAGCATTTCGTGGCTGAGGCTATTCATATACTCCGCCCTCGAACTAGCCCACCCAATCACCACCACGGTTTTTCTCATATCAACATTAGAATAGGTTATCCCCTTATTTGCTTCACCTTCGAGCACGAGATTACAGGCATCTTCGAGAGGAATGCCGCTGCATCCCAAATCCCGAAGATACCTTCTAACCTTCATGGCATCCTTAGAATGAACATCATACATCACATGTACCGTCCAGTCATACCTTTCCAAGTAAATCTCCTGCTCTGTCATTCAACTAATCAATAATCGCCAACAATTAATAACTAAAGAATTTCCTCCCAAGGAATGCCCACACCATTAAACGATGTATCAGCATAGAACCTATTGAAGATGAAACCATCCTGCTGATCCTCATCATCCACGTAGTCCTTGATGAACTGAGCCATCTGCTTCTCCTCCGTGATAGACGAGCCGTAGAAATCCGCCAGGCACATGTGTGCGATGTACACGGCATCGTAGCCCACATTATTCTCCAGCACGATATTGTTCTTCTTCAAGATGTCCTCAATATCATCCTTGCTCATCATGCGGATAGGCTTACCGTTCTTCCGCATCTGCTTCACTGCCCACTCACACATCTTCTTGTTGAAGTGCCAGCCGTTGTATCTCAGGTAAGCCCTCATTTCTTCCGGCTGATAATCGTAGGCGTTCAAAGATTGTCTGTATTTTGTTCCCATAATCTCAATCAATTTAAGAAAGGGGTATGCCCACTTTTGAGCACACCCCAAACTAGTTAGTAATCTTCTCCGTAATCACTTCTGTAATCACGTCCACGGTCTTCACGTTGGCGCATGTCGTCGTACTCCTCATGCTCTCGCATACCACTTCTGCCTCCACGACCTCTGTAATCGGGCATGCGGTTGCGCTCGCCGTATCGGTCACGTCTGCCATCACGCTTCATTTCGCCCAGGCAATTCATCGCCTTATCAAGATAGCGCAAGCCCTTCTCCACGTTCTCGTACAAGCCATCAAACTTGTCTTCTGTAATCTCAACCATTATCATAATCATAAGATTTTAAAAGTGAATAGATAGGGTAGGAGATTACTTGCTTGCCACCTGTTCGAGCAATCCCATCATTCTGTCAAGCTTGCCCTCCATGCCAGACACCTTGCCTTCCAGCTTGGAAATCTTCTCAGCCTGTTCCCTCTCCTTGGCTATCTGGGGGTTGAGCTGCAGTAGCATTCCCTCACAAGAATCAACGACCTTCTTGTGGTAATCTACGCTCTCCAGTATCGCCTTGGATTGTCTCAGCATCGTATCGACCTCCGCACTCATGGCTTCCTTGTTGTCGCTCACCACAAGGTTCTTGTCGTTCGCAATCTGTCCGTTGGCAGGTAGCTGTTTGAAATCCACCTCCTCATCACCCAGCTTCACCTTCACATCAACCACAGTTTCCATAGGCTGAGGCGTGAAGCCATTGTTAAAGGTAGGGTATTTCGTCTGAGGATTGCTGACTGAAACAACCTGACCGATCTTCAAGTTCGGGTTCTCGCCCTTGTCGAGCACATAGAATAAAGAATTTGTTCGTAGTCCTTGAAACATAATGTAATCTCCTATTATCTATTCTGTTGTTAAACAATACCCGTCATAAGTTGAAGGGTGTTAGTGTCTCTCTCAAACCAGAGCTGAACCACTCCAGTTCCCGGCACGTCTGCAACCGTCAATGGCTCACCATTAAACTTAGTCACAGCCTGTGTAACTCCGTTGGTCTCGAAAAGGATAGGCAGCGTACCAGTCGTTCCAGTCGGAATAGCCTGCATCAGATTCACGAAAATCGTTCCCCTGTAGTTGGCATTCACGAAGGCGTGGTTTTTAAAGGTGAACACCACATCGGCGGTATTCACATTCACGCCAGTAGAAGCGATAGCCGCCGAACCGTTACGATTCACCCAAGAAAAAGGTCTTAACCATAACATAGCAGCCTCCTTTCTTTAACCCCAGAATCCTGCACCGTTGGCAGCATTCAGTCCATACAAACCAGCCTGATAAGCCACGCAGTTAGGAACCGCAGTAAATGGGCTGTAAGGAGTAGTCACAGTCTCAGGCAACTTGCACTTGATGCTAGCTACCTCGTTCTGCAGACCAGCCAGTACCGCATTGATAGGTGCTACTGCCTGACCCACGATTTGTGAAGTCATGGCAGAAGACTTGAAGGTACTGTTCTCCTCACGCAGAGAATCAATCTTATTCTGCATTTCACGCATCTCCTGCTGCTTCTGACCGTCAACGATGGTCTGAGTGCTGTCCTTAATGGCGTTATGCAAATCACAAGTCTGTCGCTGAGTCTCGTAAGCCACGTTAGAGAAGCCACGCTCCTGACCTACTGCCACGTTGTTGATGGCATTCTGCAAGGTTCCAGTCTGCTGACACATCGCCAACTTGATATTGCCGTCCATGGCGGTAATGTTGTTGTTGGTCTTGCAGCAGCATTCTGCCAACTGGGTAGCGATAGCGTTGTTACCCTGCATGATGGCGGTCAATACCTGATTAGCGGTCATGCCCATCTGGTTGCCGACACCGCAAATCTCCTTGCTCACACCGTTGATGGCAGCGATAACGTTACCGGTAGTAGTGTTGAGAGCAGTAGCAAGCGACTGAACATCGTAGCCATTGCGCTGAACTGCCTGCATGATAACAGCAGTATTGGCATCGTTGTTAATCATAGGAGCAACGCCGCCCTGTCCGTTAGGCATGAAGCCGCCACCGTTGGCACCGCCGAAGAAGTTGCCTCTACCCATGATGATGAAGAGAAGCAGGATGGCAAACAAATCATTGCCCCAACCGTTACCGTTACTCTTACCATTGCAGAGAGCAAACAGACTTGGATCTACACCCTGTCGCTGCATAAGTGCTGGGAGCATAGCGAGAATGCTATTGAAACCGCCGCCCTGGCTGGTTCCGTTCTCCCCGAATACGTAAGTTTTTGACTCACTCATAATAAAATAGTTTATCCGTTTCGTCCACTATTGAACTTGGTGCAAAGTTACAAAGAACCATGCACCCTGCCTAACTATGCTCAAAATAAAAATTTCCCCCTCCAAGCCACTGTTCCTCAGCATTTTATGCTGAGTCATTTCCTGCTCATTTATAAGCATAAAAAAAGGAGTGAGCAAAATACCCACTCCTTTCTCTATATATTAATTCAACTTATCCAATTCATCCACCGCTTCCATCATGATTCTGTCAATATTCTGATTAGCAAAATTGATGGATTCCGTATCAGAAGATTTATCTCTAAGCTTCTTCCACTGCTTCATCTGCTTCTCAGCCAGCTCAATTACTCTAACCTTGGCGGCATCCTTGGAGTTTTGGAATCTGTAGTAATCAGAATAATTACTGATTCTCTTCTCAATCGGAACGTTCTTCGATTTCAGTCTATCCACGTTCGCAATCATCTTCTCCATTTCGTCCTTGTAGTTATGCCACTTGCTCTTGGTTCTCTGTAAGCTGCTCTGCTCGTTTGGTGTATATAGAAGAGAGCGAAGGAAAGGAATATCCTTGGTTTCCGTATCTTTGCCATGCTTCACAACACCAATGGCACGCTCCATAAAGGTAGCAGCACCGCCGCCAAGACCACCGATATAATGATTCAGCATGCTCGGATTCGTTACCAAATCCAGGAAACTATTGCCCAGCATATCCTCATTACCCTTGGCAACCTCATTCGTCTGCGCATTCACAAACTTATTCAAAGCCATATATCCGTCAGGCGTACCCTTGTAAGCCCTCTGCCAAGCAGGAACATCTTCATTCCAGTCGCCACGTCTCTCAATCGGCGCACCCTTCCAGTCCGTGTTCATTTCCCATTCCACGAAAGGAGATAGGGCAGAAGGGGAAACCGCCTTGATCGTCTCGTCCAATGGCTCCTTACCAGCCGAAGATTTACCCAGATAGTCCATCACCGGTACAAGCTGCGACATGCAGCCCATGGCATCAAAGTAAGGATTCTTCTGTCCGCTCACGTTAGGCGAGAAAGTCAAGCCAGCCGCCAAGTCACCCAAGCCGTAGAACGCTCTCAGCTCGATGGCAAGCGGAATCGTTACAAACTCACCCTTACCCTTATAGATGCAGAGATTATTTCTTCTCACGTAGTCAGGCAGCTCGCCGTATGGGTCTTTTACGCCCTTTCTGTCCTTCTCGTCCTCACTAGCAATCAGCACGTTGTTTCCAAGTGCAGCCAGCGCACCAAGGGCAAAAGGAATGGCAAGCATATTGATAGAAGTACCCACAGGATGATTCTTCAAGTTCTTCACAAGCAGGTTCGTACTCTGAATACCAGCATTGAAGAACATAGAACAGTGTCTCAGATAGCTAGCCGTAAAGCCATACGCCCATCTTTCGGCAGCCTTGGCACCAGTCATTTCACCGTTCTTGAAACTGCTGATGGCATCACCGCTGCCATGGCGGTTGAAGTTGGTAGATACCTCCTTCGCATCATACACCGAACGGATGATAGAGCGGTTACTGTCACGACTCGTACAGTAGGTAGCGAATCGGGCGATATTCTCAGCCACCTCGTTCACATTCTCCAGATTACCGAAGAAGAAGTCACGCAAGGCAGCACCGCCCTTGCCAAGCTTGCTGCGCTCAGTACCAACGTCCTTCTTATACTCCTTAGTCCAGTCCTTCATGTTCTTAATCTGAACCCAGCCAGTTTCACCGCCGTTCTCCATGAACTCCTTGAAATATCGCTGAACCTTGTCGCTCATATCAAGCGTACCGTTGCGATACTTGGCAAACAAGCCCAAGCCAGTAGAACCGCTCAAATCATTGAAACTGATAGTAGATGCACCCTTATACAAGCCCAACTGCGTATAGTACTTAGTCCATAGAGCACCATATCTAGCACCCTCCTTGGAAGTCACGTTGCTCGAAGCAAACTCCGCATCACGCATAATGTTACGCATCACGAACTCAGGGTTATAAGATGTACACAACTGCGCCATCATTCTTGAAATAGAACTCAGCGGCTTCATGATACCCTTGGCTCCAGAGTTCTCCAGCAATCCATTCAACGCCTGCGCCGCTCTAGGATTACCGTTGATAACGAACGCATGAGTTCTTCCGGCAATCTTCACCTCCACGATGTGCTGCGATTTGTTCTCCGCTCTCTGGAACTTATAACCGATATTGCCTCTTCGGTAAACCTTCGATGCCAAGTTCTGTAACGCCTTCGCCTTCATGTCCTTGTTGAAATCAGATACAATCTGGTTGATTTCGTCAGCAGTCGCATCCTCAGGAATATCAGGGTAACGCTCATATACGATACCAGTCATAGGGTCCTTCTCATACCATACACTCGTTTCCGTAATCAAATTATTGCCCGAATTGTTTCGCGCGAATCTCGCAAACGCCTGTCTGATGGCATTCATACCGCCGTTCTTGATAGCCCTGTTGCCCATCGCACCAATCTGCGCCAGAACGTTAGTCTCACTCAGATACTTGTGTCCTCTTGCCCTCATGATCGTGCTTCCGATGTAGCTCTTAGGGTCGCCCACCTCCGTGATATAACCATACACATCTTCCGCCGTAGCCTCATCATACTTTCTCAGAGGCACATACCAGTTGAACATATTGGAAACATGACCATAGAGTTCGCTGCTGATGATACCATTCTTATAGTCGCTGTCAATCGAATACTGGGTAGCAGCCTTCACCTTATCCCAATAGTCCTTCACGGCACCCTTCTTGATACCCTCCATCTTCGCTTCCGAATCCATCACGCTCTGAATAGCCTCAGCATCATCGTAAGGGTCAGAAGATTTCGCCACCTCCTGAATAGCGTGCATACCCGAATAGTCATGTTCGCCAGCCTCAAAGTCAGCATCAAAATAATTTCTGATGTTCTCGTCCATCTGTCTGTAGTACTCCTTCAGGTCGATGTTGTCAGCCCTCAACTCATTGTCCAGATACTCCTTATCATTATACCAGCTCTGCTCCAGCATGTCAGCATCCTGCTTCTTCTTCTCGTCCCTTCTCATCTTCTTCAGGAAATCACGGACAAAGAACACTCTGTTTCGCTCCAAGCCATGCTTGGTAATCATATAGAGATTGAAGTTTCTTATCTTCTCGTCATCCTTCTTTCCGTCAAAGGCATCCAGCACACCAGCCATCGCCTTATCCAGAGGCTTCATCACGTTGCGCTCAAACATCTGAGCCGCATCGCTCATCGCACCCTGCATGGTGTTCTGCAGAATATAAGGATTCTCAGAAGAAGCAATATCCTCAATCTTCTTGTCTGGCACAATCGCATTCATCAGTTTCTTCAATGAAAGCATATTGTCCATATAGCTCTCGGTGAACATATAGCCATGTTCATCAAGCGAACGGTGGTATCTGTCAAGTGCCGTAGCGGCAGATGGGGTAGTGCGGAAGTGAATCTCACCATCCGTAGCCTCATTCCACTCAGCCTTGGTAAGATTATCCATACTTCTAACCTTTCCGTCATTTCCGTAGAACATACCATCGTGAGCTACAACAGCAGGCATACGCTCATGGTCGAGACGGTATTTCACCGCCTCGGCTCTCATTTTCCAATAAGGATCATTCTGATTCTTCTGCAAGTTCTTGCTCAACCAGAGCAGATACTTCACATCTTTAGTATTAGGAGCAATACGATAACCGATTTCATGAAGGAAATCAGATACCTTATTCTTGATACCGTTCCAGAAGCCAGGCTCACCCTTGCCGTCCTCGGCGAGTCGGGCGATACCTTCCTCAATGGCATCGTAGATATTCAGAGGATTGTACTTTCTCTCCTCATCCACCAGCTTCTTCAAAGCCGCATTCTCAGGCTTATCCAAGTCATACCATACATCACGAAGGAACTTCTCGAATCTGTCTTCACCGAAAAGCTCTCTCATACCCTTGTGCCCAACCACCTCATGCCAGATAGTCTTCTCGGCAGTATATCTATCGTGGATATTAGGCATGTAAAGATGCACCTCGCCAGTCTTCTCATCATACCAACCGGTTATCTTTCTGCCATCTTCAATAGCAGCCTTAGCCGCCTTGTTGGCGATTTCATCAACCGATGAAACCATCTGAACCTTGCCGCCAGTCTTCTGAGCCACCTTTTCCACATGGCTCTCCACCGAAGAAGCAGGGTAGTTGCCATCACCATGGTCCGTGCGGAACTTGGTGCCGCCGTCCTTGCCCCATACCTTAAAGGCATCCTTTGTCATTTTCACGTCAACGAACTTAGCCTGAGGGAACTCCTGTTCCAGTTCAGCCATCTGCTGCAAGAACTTCTCCTTGGTTTCAGGAGCCTGTCTTCCCGATTCAACGGTAGTGATAGGAACGCCCAGTTTAGCCAACTCCCTAACCTGATTAGGAGTAACCACATTCCAAGGGATAGCCAAGCCAGTGCCCTTCAACTGCTCTGCGATACTCTCAGCCACCTCTGAATCAGGAACCACTCTCACCGCCTTTCTCCATCGTGAAAGCATCACCTGTCTCTGTCTGTCCTTCGGGAGAAGACTGTTCACGGAACCAGAGTGCCATGGCACAAGACCCACGGCATCCTTTGCACCTTCAGCGTGATAGCCGCTAGTCTTCTCGCTTTCAGGAATCTCCCATTCCACAACCTTGATGTTGCCTCTAGCGTAAGCACCGGTAAACTGGTCGTTCATCATAGAAGTGGAAGTGTGCATGTAAGGATTGTAGGCAGCAGGCACATCGCCCTCGCCAACACCCTTATTCTTATCAGTCTTCACAAGGGTAAACTTGCCGTTCTTTACAAGGTCAGGTCGCTCGTCTGCGCCCATCCATGCACCAATCTCGGTAGCATCGGTACGCTTTCCGTCAATGATAGCAGCCATAGGAGAGTACAACTTTCCGTCCACCTCCTGCATTCCGCTATACATTCTGAAAGTCTTCTCCTTGTCAAGGCGGTCCAGCTCGTCCTTGTCGGTAACTCTGTAGGCATAGCCATTTTCCTCGATGTCATTCATGGCAATATCATCAATCTTTTCATTGAAATCATCCATGATGTCATTGAGCGCCTTATCCATCTTGCTCTTATCCGAAATCTCAAAGAGTTTATGCCAAGCATTCTTTATCGCTTGCAACAAGGAGTTATCGCCACGGTTGCGCAATTCCTTGGCTGCATTCATGATTCGCTCACCGAAAGGAATACTAAGTATCTTTCTCTGCTTTTCACCTGCCATTTCAGCAGCAAATTCATACACATCCTTGGCACCATAGTCTCTTTTGTTTCCTTCCTCCCAAACAATTCTTCTGTCAGCCTTAGCCTTATTGTAAATATCAATAACAGTCTTTACAGCTTCTATCTGCTTAGGAGTAAGCATACCCTCCGCCTTGCCGTCTTTAACAAGATGAATGGCACCCATGGTAGCCTGATGTATTAACTCATGCAGGATGGAATGAGCCGCCTCTTTAGGTTTAGTGTATGTTCTAGAGAGAGTATCAATGAAGAAATTAATGTCTCTTTCTGGTGTAGCTTCTCCAACATTACCTCTTTTTTCTCCCTCATCCATGCCGCCAAACTCAACTCCGAGTCGCTTGGCTATATCGAACGCCTTCTCAAAGAGTCTTCTTGCGCCTTCTTCTTTTGCTTGATTTGTCGCCTCAAAGAGTCTAGATATATCTGCAAAAGAGGCTTTAGCTCCTCTTCGCAATCCATAGCCATCTGCGAGAGCTTTGGCTCGAACTTCTCGATAGTCCATTTCTCTCCTTGCGGCAGTTTTGGCAGCTTCAAGTTCAGCTCTTTTAAGTTGCACAAGATGCGTTCTACTTGTTTTCTCTCCATTTCCAAAAGTTCGTCCCCAGAATCTAACATCATTTTCTAATCCGTTTAAAGTGTAAGTAATTTCAGAAGCCTTGTATCTAGAAAATATAGAGGTATAGTAGTCGAGGTGTCTGTTAAACTCGGCTTTATCCTCATCCGACAAGTCCTTAGTCAACTCGTCAACTCTATCATCAAACTTCTTTTCAATCTGCGAAGATACGCTTTTATCTACATCTTCGGGAATGATTCTACTATTCTTAACATCTTTTGTATCTGTTTTAGAATACTGCAAGCCTCTGTCCTCACGGAAGTGGGTGTCCGATTCACTATAATCGTAAGGAGTCTTAACTTCAACGCCCATACCGTTCAGTACATTCAGAACATCTTTCAAGTTCTCTGCGTTGAATGTTGCCCAGAAGTTCTTACCCTTCGACTGGAAGTTATGACCATGAACCAAATCAAGTAAATCTCGGTTCAAGTAATACTTGCCTCCTTCTTTTCTGCTAGCAGGAACAAAGAGGGTGTACATGGAACCGAAATTCTTTGTTAATTTCAATGTGCCATCTGTAGAAACCAGCTCTGTGCCACTTGTTTTCTTGGTAAACCAATCATAAGCCTTGGCGATTGGCATGTTGCCTGTAATCTCAGCCGTACTTACGCTATCGGGAACCAAGATGCCCTGTTTTACCTTGCCATCATCGGTAGTGTAAGAAATCAAATGACCGATAGAACTGTTGTCAGCCAACGCCTCCAGCATGTTTCCTGTAATGATACGTCCTGTTGTACGGTCTTTCTTCGGAATCATTCTGTCCCAGGCATCCATGTTCACAACCTTGCATTCCTTACTGAATCTTTCTGAATCGGTCTGTATTCTTTCAAAAACTTTTGGTCTGTTCAATGGAATCTCTACACGCTTTCTTGAATCAGTGGTAGCAATAACTATAGAGGATGAACCAAGATTGTAGTTCTTGTCATACTTGAAACCGATTACTCTACCAAATTCTGGATATAAAGATGCTGGTGCCTCATCCACGTACCAATCGTTAGGCACGCTGATTGTCTTGTTTGGGTCGAAAGTAAAGAGTGGATTGACGAACATATCATATTTAACATTTACATTCTCAATCGCATCTGATAGCTTTTTAGATAATCTTCTCTTTACATCATCAACAGCAGTATCTACTCTTGTCTTGATTTCTTCTTCCGTCAGAACATGCTCGCCCGGTTTAAGCTCTTCGCCCTTATCTATCTTCTTCTGAATCTTGGCGTTCTCCTTTTCCAAAGCAAGGCGAGTGCTTTCTTCTACCTTGGCAACTTTCTTTTCTGTCTGCTCAGCCATCTTGGCTTTAGTGTCCTCTATCTTGGCTTGCTGGACAGCTCTGATTTCGGCAACCTTGTCATTTCTCCAAGTTTCATAGTCCTTGCCGTCGAGCATTTTCTTCTGGGCAACTTCTACCTCTTCGGCTTTCATAGGCTTTCTGAGCACGTTCATTTCAACGGTCTCAATATAGGTATTGTCCGCAAAGGCATTATCACCGTTAGGGTCTGAACCTTCCTTCCAAACTTCACGTTTCAAGGTCTTAGCCTCTAATGGCATGTCTGTCATTTCAAGGTCATTCATACCCATATCATTCAACTGCTTAATCTTTTGACTATAGCTGTCGGATATGTCTTTCAGAACTACTTCCTGTTCCTTTACAGGGAGCAAGGTGAGTCGCTTCATTACCTCATAGGCAGGAGAAGTAATGTTAGGCTTCATGCCAGATCTCAGTTCACTGATAGACAAACCGTCTCTTGCATATTCCATGAATCCCCAACCCAATGGGTCTGCAAGTTTGTTGTAATACTCTGGGTGCTGAGCCATATACTGCAGAACTATCTCATCACCATACTTGTTGGTGAAGTCCTGCACATCTACCTCATTAAACTTACTCTTCTGGGATGATGTAGTATTGGCATCAAGAGATTTCAGCTTATTCTTGAACATCATCATCAGGCGTTGCTCGGCAGGAATGGCTGAAACCAAGTACACGTATTTACCACGTCTTACCTGACCGGTGCGGTCAATACGACCACGAATCTGCACTTCATCATTAATATTACCTTGCATCTGGGCAAATATCATGGTGCGCTGTCTCTGGTCTTTAAACTTACTGGAAGCATGAAGGGAAATGCCAGCGGCAGCCGAACGGTTGATAATAAGCACATCAAGGTCACCATTGTTAAAACGGTCAGCCAAGGCATTCTTATTTTTATCGGTTCTGCTCTTTTGAACAACCTTGCCGTTTTCATTATAAACCATTTCTGTATCTCTACCAGTCAACTCGCCAACTTTATATCCAGCTTCTTCAAGTCGGTGCTTGATAACATCAATAGGGCTGATGCTTAGTCCACTGGACACGGATGCAATCTTCTGCTTAATCTCATTATATCGGGCAACGGCTTCCTCACCGAGTTCTTCAACTCTCAGCGTACTATTAACTTGGTCGCCCATTTCGTTCTTTTCAGTATATCTCAGAATACCCTCCAAGCCTTTCATAAGAGTTGAGTTAAGGTCTGGCATATCCATTTCAACGCCCATAGGGTACTCTTTAATCATGGTTCCCATCGTGTTGTTGACGGCGATAACTGGCTTTTCTCCGTTTTTAAGGGATTCAATGGCATAGTCTGCTACCTTCTCAGCCTTGATGGAGAAGAGAGCCTGCTGAACCACATTGTAAGCCTTACTTGCAAAGGTAACATTACCAATACCCATATCCTTTGTGCCTGGAGTATGGTCTGCACTACCTTGAATAAAGGCAAGATCATCGCTCATCTGTCCGAGCTTGGCATCTACATAAGTACGCTGGAAATTCAGAATATCGTTGAAGATTCCGAAGATGTTATCAAACTTGTCTCTCTGAGCCTGAATCTCCACTTCATCCTCAGTCAAAGGGTTCCAGTCAATAGTTACGCCAGTCATATCTCGTTCACGGCGAATCATCTGACCGCTCTTAGTCAAGGCTTGACTCATAATCTCTTGGAATACAGCACCACCTTTCTTGATGGCATTCAGTACCTTCCAAGAGGCATCACCCTTTTCTCCTTCTTCCTTATTCTTGCTACCCAAGTCGGTCTTCAAGGCATAGAGCTTCATGGCATCAGGTGTTTTGGCATAGGTAGCAGAAAGAAAAGTAACACCCTTAACCTTTGGCAATACTTCCTGAATAAATGCACTTCCGCTTCCTTCTCCTGCGGCATCATGGCTTTCATCAAGGATAAAGATACTGTTCTCGGCGATTCTCCTGATAGCATCACGCTTCATCTGACCGTTGCGGTCTGTTGCGGTAACTTTCTTTTTCGCCTTCCATTTTCCTCCCTTCCATTCTTCCATACCATTTCTGATTTGTGAATAGGTGGTGAGGATATAGTCATATCCTTCTGGCAACTTTCCGTTTTCTGCAATATATTTCAGTACTCTCTCCGTTTCAGCCTTGCTTGGAATCTTATATACAATCTTCTGCTTTCTGACAGTAGTTGTTTTGCCATCAGGACCTTTCACCTCTTCATCATAGTTTACCTTAATGTTTCCCTGGCTGTCTGATGCAAGGATGAATGGACGTAATTCTGGGCTGCCAATATCATTCAAGTCACGGTAGGTATCAGAGAAAAGATTAGCCTTTTGAGTAAATGAAATAGGGATTCTTCCCTGTTTCACGGCATAGCGGATGATGGCAGCAGCCTGTCTTCCCTTACCGATACCTGTCTGGTCGCCGATAATGAAACCATTGCCCTTTTCCATCTGCTTCAATCCCAAGGCTACAGCATCAATCTGTTCTGCGGCAAGATGTGCATAAAGGTCTTCCTTGTCGTTGTAGCCAAGATTATCTACCAAGTACTGGTCGGCATCGCCTAATTTATTGAGCACGTTATCCAAAGCCTCTTTCTGTCGGGCAGGAACCACCGCACCGATAGAGTAGGCTGAACTATGTGGCTGATACTGAACCTTCTCTGTTGTAAGAGTCTGTTTCTTTTCTTCTTTTTTGGCAGGCTCTAATGGTTGTTGAATATGTCCGGTCCCATGTCGTACTCCACGCTCTCGTCCATTTTCTCCATCACCATTTCGTACAGGCTCATTTCCTCCAGATGGTACGTTTCCTCCTCGTCCGCTTCCATCATCGGCTGGTCCAGACTCTGGTATAGAAGTTTGTCCCCCTCTTCCGTCTGTGTTACTATCTCCATTGCCAGCAGCTTCAACTGGTCTTCCGTTGGCATCTTCTGATTGCTCCACAGGTCTGGACTGTACGTCCAGTTCAGACGGTTCAGGATTTCCAGAAGTTCCGTCAGGAACTGTTGTGGTTCCCAATCTGCCTCGTCCACCATTCTCTTCAGTAGAATCAGAAACATTTTCTCTACCACTTGGCTCGTCACCTTCTCGCTTTTCTTTTCTGCGAATATCCACGGGTTGTTCTTTGCTACGTAATATATCATCTTCAATTCGTTTATAAAGTTCGTCATAATCTTTCACGGTCTCCGCTCTGGCATCCTTCTCAACTGGTGGGAACACCTTGTGCTCAGGATCATACTTGCGTCTTCCGTTTATCAAAATAATACGTGTAGGGTAGGTGGTCCCCTGCTTTGCATACAGACTACCATCCACATTAATCACGTCCTCCACATTATAGTGGCTATAGAGATAACCAAGGAAAGCCTTATCCTTCGGATTCAGACTTCCGTTCTTAGCGTATTCCGTCTTGCCGCCGATAATAATGGCAGCACGACCATCGTCCTTCATGCTCTCCAAGGCATTGATAGCCATCTGTCCTTCCAGAGAAGAAATCTTGTAGCCGTCATACTCCTTTGGGGTAGCACTACCGAATGGTGGGTTTGTCACCACCACGTCAACGTCCTTGTCTGCAAAAGGCAGTGTTCCGTCCTGACTGGTCACGTTCTTGAAGCCCTGTCTTCTCAGGTTCGCCAATCTCTGTGCATCAATATCGTTCACATGCACCTTATCCATTGGCAATCCGATGGTAAGCATACCGTTTCCGGCACTAGGCTCCAGAGCACTCTCAATCACCTTGCCGTTACCCTTCACATACATATCCGCAAGGAAAGCGTAAGGGGCAGGGGTAGAATACTGCTGCTTCATCACTCGCTCAGAATCACGCTGGTTGAGGCTAGGCTGATTCTCATAGAGCGTCTTGATACGTTCAAACTTCACGGCATCGTTGGTAGATTCCGAAGAAGCGATACCTCTTGCACGCTTAACAATGGCAGTCTCAGCAAGTTCCTGCAAGTCCGTGTCCTTAATATCCTTCAAGCCAACTCTCTCCGCAATCTTTCTCATCTCAACGATTCCGTTAAACTTATGCTTGAAACCCAACTGAAGGTTCACGGTATCAATAAATTTCTTCTCCGCCAGCTTTCTATCCTCGGCACTCTTAGAGTCACCCACCAGATTCTCCTGATGCTTAGGCGAAGTCTTCTCGTAATAATCAGCCCACTCCTTCAAGCTCATGCGCTGCTCACCGTCACGATAGCGGATATTCATCATCTGCTCATAGATGGCATCCACGTCTTCCTTCTTGAAAACCTTGGCAGCAGGCGCAAACTCCTTTCGCATTTCCTTCACCACGTCTTCAAGATTGTGCATGCCCCTCTTGATTCTCAGATAAGCATTTTCCGCCATGGCACCAACAAGCTTAGGTAACAGCTCCAACTGCTTGGAGTTAAGACCTACGAACGAAGCAGACAATTCGTCCTTGCCGGCATTCTTAAGCATACCCCAAAGGTCATTAACCTTCTTGTTGGAAGCAGCTACTGCTGCATCGTCCGCCGTCTTCACGTCATTCTTCGCCTTGGTCTCCTCTTTCTTGGAACCCTTCACCTCATTATTCTGAGGCTTATTTTCGTTTCTCACGATGGAACTGTCAGTTTCACCCGATGAAACACTTTGTTCCACGGCTGGAACAGATTCGTTAGTCTTAACCTTGTCTCTGGTCTTAACAAAGATGCTTTCGTAGATAGCACGGTGCAAATCGTCTGTCACGTCTCCGTTCAGATAGTCCAAAGCCATATCCTTCACCACATCGTCCACGTCAGCCTTCATAATCTCCTCCTCAGTCAGAGGATGCTCCTTCTTGAACTCCTGGGCAGCCGCCTCAATCGGGTTAAACTTAGGGTCTGGCTTCTCTTCATTAGGAAGGAGTGGGATACCGCCTTCATCATTCTTACCGTCAATATGCTCTACAACCTCATTCAAGTCTCCATACTTCTTGCCGTCATACTCGAAGTAAGAGCCGGTGTAATCGCCGTCCTTGTTTGGCTCATCCACCTTCATTACCTCCTTGTCACCATCAATCAGATACTTCTTCTTATAGATGGTGCCATTCTCGCCCTCAATCTCAAATTCCTCGTCAGTCTCAGTAATGCGCTTTTCGAGTTCCCTGTTTACTAAGTCGTCTGGTTCTGATCCTGCTTCTGCTGGTTCATTTCCTCCTGATGCTTCCTGTTGAGGTTTTTCGTCGCCTGAAACATCATTGCCTCCTTCATTTTCTGAATGTCCTGTTCCATAATCTTGCCATTTCTTAAAGTCCAAAAATTCTTTTACTAACTCTTCCTTGGTAGGAGCAGCCTCAAAGATACTGCCCTCGCCAGTGTTCCTAGCGGCAGCAATGCGGTTGTACTCGTCAAGCAAATCTCTGAAATCAGATACCTTGCCCTCCAAGGCTAAAGCCATCATCTGAGAGATAGATGGGTATCGCTTAGCTGCATCCTCACCATACATATCCGATGTTCTCAGAAGCGTATCAACCTTGTTGCCGCCCTGTCTTGCCTCATAGAGCAACTGGATAGCTTGGTCTATCTCGTCACGAAGAGAGAACTCGCCCAGCTTCATGTTGTCCATCACCGAACGGATAGCGTTGATAGCCTTATTCTTTACCGTAGAATCGATGCCCAGCATTCTGATAGTCTCAGGCTTGAAGATGAAACCCAAGAGAAGGTTCTTCACGAACTCCCTGCCCTGTGCCGACAGTCGCTCAGGGCTTTCCATCATCTGTGCCACCTCATTCTGTCCGATGATGCCTTTACTTACTAACGTCTTGATAAGGTCGTTTATTGCCTTGGAATTGTTAAAGAAAGCATCAAGCGAACCGTTTCCGTCAATCTCAGCAACGATAGCACCTATCTCATCAGATGTCAAGGTCTTAGACTTAGCCACCGCCTGCTCTGTATTGCTCTGTGTCTTCTTCTCGTTGCGGTTGAACTTGGCGAAGGTAGCCGCATCGTATGGCAATCTCTCATCCGTAACCATTACCAGGCGAGGATGCTCAATACCGCTCTGCTCAATCTGTTCTCTGGTAAAGCCGAAGTTCTCGGCATTCTCCAGAAGGTCGTTGATGTATTCGCCGTCCGTGCCGTCCTTTGCCGCCTTCTGCCCTGCCATGGTTCTACCGTTGCCATCATAAACGATACCCTCGTCAGATACCACTGGCACCTGCTCGATAGCCATACCATTATACTTTCGGGCAATCTGGTCCGTATTCTGCTGAGCCGCCTTGTCGTGTTCGTAATCACGGTCATTCACGGTTCTGCCCTCTGCATCAGTAGGAAATCCCTCTGATTTCTTATAGCCATTATTCACATCGTGAGAAGGAGTAAGACTTTCTGCTGGAACAATCTCATAGTGTCCCTTAATCTTGGCCTCTCCGTCAGGCAGCATTCTTGTGCGCTTGTTGCCCACAAGTCTAGGCGCATTCGCAAACTTCTGTCCTGCCACGCTACCAGCCTCATGTGCGCCCTCAACCTCTTCAGTATTACCCAAGGTCTCCGCAACCTTCTTGGCAGTCATAGCCTTCTTGATATTCTGAGTGTGCTCCAACTGCTTCTTGGCAGCCTCAACGGTCTTAGTCTTCAAAGCTTCCTGCTCCATGATGTCGTTAGGCTCGGCGGTATAATCTACATTCATCTTCTCGGCATCCTTCAAAGCCTTCTCCGCTTTCTGAATCTGTCCGTCCACCACCTTCTCGGCATTCTCCCCGAAGTCCTCAGTAAGAATCTCCGCACTCTGCTCTGGAGTCATGCTAGCATGATCAGGCGTAGGTCTTCCCTTGCTGTCCGTAGTCATAGGAACCTCTGTACCATCGGCAAACTTTCGAGTCTGCTGAGGCTGCTCTTGTGGTGCTAAGTTCTCATTTGTGGTATTATCTTCGCCCGATGTGGTATCAACTTTTGTTAAAGTGGTATCATCTCTTGTTAAATCACCACTATTTGGGGTATTATCTTCCGATTTTGGGGTATTATCTTGTGGTGCTTCCTGTTCCTGCTGCGCCTTGGCCGCATCCTGCATCGCCTGCTCCTGTGCCGCCTGATTATAAGGCTCAGAGTTCTTCATCTGCAATCTCTGACGATATTCTGCAGCAAACTGGTCGATAGGCTGATTCTGGAACAGAGTAACCTCGTCCGCCTTCACATAAACCATTTCCTTGGTGTTAGGGTCAAGACAGACAAGCATATCACCGCTACCTTCCTTCGCCTTGCCAGTAGTCTGGTCGAAAGCAACATCACCCGAACCGACAAGAAGGGTTCTGCTGTTGCTGTCCTGAACATACAGAGCCTGCTCGCCGTCCATCTTCTGACCGTTCTGCGTTCCGTGATAGCTCCAATCAGAAGTAAACTCCTTCACGTTTTCCTCGATGGCATCAGCAGTAGCCTGCTGCATACCCTGCACTCTAGCGTTCGCATTGATATATTGGGCAAGTGGGGTCAACTCTTCTTGGGTCAATCCATTTTGAATGAGTGCATCGTAAATCTGTGCCGGTGTCAAGCCCTGCTGGTGCAATTTCTCAAACACCTGCTTGAAGACATCGTTTCCTTCCATGGCTGCTTCAAGTTCCTGCTCGGCATTGCGAAGATTTCTCAATTCATCCAATACCACTTCGCCGTTCGGCTGCTCGGTTCCAAGGTTGTTATCCTCAGCCGCCGCCTTTCCTTGGCTTGCAGACTGGTCTTCATGTGGTCTTCCGCTAGGGAAAAGTTCATCTTCCAGTACTCTCTTTACACGATAGAAGATTTGATTTTCCTGGTCGGTACGTTTCATTGGGTCCTTTTGCATGATTTTGTCAATATCAACATACTTTTTCCCAGTGCCGTCGATTATCACCTGAAATGCGTTCATGAGACCGCCAGCAGTCTCTGTATTCTCTGATTTCAGCTCGCCATATAATCCGAACATATCCACATGCTTCTCCCAGTCAAGATAGAGTGCGCTCTTCGGGTTGCGCAAGTCATTAATCAGCTGGGCGTTCTTCGGGTCAGTAACGTCCTTATTCTCGTCATATCCTTTTTCCTTAAGGAACTCAAATGCCAGTCTGGTAACATTTCCGTTCTCATCAGTCAGCTGCATATCCTTCATCTTGGAATATCCAATCAGCGAGAGCATATCATCGTTGTCACGATAAAGCTTCTGCTTGTAAAGGATGGCACGTCGCTCATCTGCATTCTTATAAGATGTACGTGTAAGAAGGGTTCCGTTCTTGGTATATTCAAGAATCTGCTTATTCTTCACATCGTTCACGCTACGGTAGCTTCTGCCCCTTGTGGTATTGAACAATCCCATCGCTGCATTCACCTTCTCCTTGGTGCTCTGCGAAACATCTGGGTCTGCCATAAAGTCTTTATATAAAGATTCAGCAATATGCTTATCTAATGTTAGATTTCCTTTCTTGTCACGAACACTCTTACTTTTTGCATCAATATCCACAAAGGCATCCATCAGGTTCTTTCCCGATACAGAAGAAATCAGCTCGTTCTTCTCATCTGGAGTAAGACGAATATCCACGGCGATAGGGGAGCCGTTAGCATTCCTGCCAATCACGAAATGAGGATTGGCATTATGTGTAAGATGATGCAGGATATTGCCCATCTTCACGAAGTTGCTAGGCTCGCCAGCCTTGAATGCGCCCACCATTACAACATCTTCCAACCAAGTGCCGAAGGAAATATCCTTATCACCGGTCACGTTGTCGGCAACCATCATGGTTCCAGCCTCAACACCGAGACTGGCAGCAGTAGCACCAAGCTTCTGGGTTCCGTGAAGCAAACGCTCGCCAGTACTCTTCTCCAAGCCGGTGATACCGAACTTTGATACCCAAGGAGCCATCACCGCACCCGATACGCCGAACATAGCACCTGTTACCGCACCATGCCCTGCGCCTTCGAGTCCTGCCTTTCCGATAGCCTGCAACGAAGTATCATCACCGATGGAAGCCTGACTCAATGCGGAAGTAACACCCGAATATCCTGCAAGATTCAGCGAACTGGTAGCCGTTCTGGTGCCCAATCCCGACATAATCTTCTGTGCCGTAGTCATGTTGGCAACCTTAAAAGCCATCTGCTGGGCGGTAAGTCTCTGTGTAGCCTTCATCACGCCAGCCTTCACAAGTCCATTTGTAAGAACTCTGGTTCCTGCATTTACGGTAGCACTCGCACCTGCGCCAATCACCGCAAGCGGACCGGCATCAGCAGCCATGTTGGTAGCAGTAGAGACGAATCGGGTTCCGATTCCCGATCTGTAGGTCTCATCCTTATGCCCTGCCACCTTCTGAATCTCCGAATCACCGTCAGCGATAGCGATACCTTCCTGCAATCTCTGTCTGGTATCTCTTGACATCACCGAAGGAGCCAGCACCATACCGATGATGGAGTTACTGAGGTTCTTGGCAATGTAATCAAGCGCACCATGAGGCATGATTTCCTCCTGGTTACGCATAGTCAAAGCCTTCTGCGCATAGCTCATAATCTCTGGAGTCACGTACTTGTCAACGTATTCCTCCACGCCCATGTTCAGCTTCTCTGCGCTCTCGGCAATATGGCGCTGCATACCCTTCTGCGAATAAATCTCGCCGATTTTCTTGCTGAGATTGTTCATCAGAATGTTCTGGCGGTTCACCTGTTCCTGCGTTTGGGCATCACGGAAAGCCTTTTCCTGGGCATACTGGGAAGCACCGAATCCTCCCACCTTGTTAAGATTCTCCTGATACTGCTTTCTAGTCAAATCCTGCGCCTCGTTCATGGAAGAATCAACAAGTTCGAGCAGATCATTACCCAAAATACCTTTGGCATGTCCGTCATTCCTTAGGAACCTGTTACCCTCCACCTCATACTTGGCGAACGCTCTAGCATCATCCTCTCTCTGCTGCTTGGCTCTAGCCCTGCGAGCATCAGGAGTGTCGAGTCTCTGCATCATCTCGTTGAAATTTTCCGACACTGGAGAGTTCTCATACATGCTTCTGCTGTTAGCATTCGCTATATCATACATTTTATCTCTTTCTGTATGACTAGAGTATGCTAGTGCGCCTTTAGCTGCCATGTCTCTGAATCTCCTGTTTACTTCTTTCATTGGATTTAAATCCACTCGACTTTGGGCGATAGGATTGCGCTTCTCCTGCTGGGCAGCCTGCTGCTGTGCTCTTTGCATGCGTGCGCGCGCATTACTAGCCTGAGCCTGCTGAGTAGGATTCATCTGGTCGCTACGCATGTGCATCAACTGCCAGTTCTTCATATAGTCTGTACCCGAAGCAGTAGCCGTACTAGGCTGCTGAGGCTTATTCTGAGCCAGAGGCTTATTCTGCTGATATTTCGGCTGCTTCAAAGGCTTACTCTGCTGATACTGCGCCGCCACTTCCTGCGCTCTCTCCTTCATCGTCTGCTTCTTGACAGGCTGAACTGGAGTCTGAGCATTTCTCTGTCTTGCAGCCTTCAAGCTAGCCTGACCGCCACGGAAGAGCTTCATGTTGAACTCCTCATAGGTACTTGATTGCACCGCTCCATCTGCCTTCAATGCGTCATACAGTTTCTTTCTGTTCAGATATCCCTGCTTGCCAGGCGCACCTACGAACTTATGGAAACTGTTCCAATCGCCTTGCACCGCACCATCGGCTTTCAAGGCTTTGTACAAATCAAAGTAATTTGTGTTATCACTCATATTTATATATTAATGTTTATAAACCAAGTTTCTTTGTATTCTTATAGCCGTTATTCGACTTCTGTGTAGGCTTGCCTCCGCCAGAACCATTTGGAGCAGCTTTCTTCTGGGCAGCAGCTTTGGCAGCTGCCTTCTTCTGTGCAGTCTGCTTACCAATCTGGGCAGCAACAGAGTTGCCTCTTGTGGTATTCGACACTTTCTTGATGCCATCCCTAGAGTAAACTTCCTGACTTGTAGTACTTGAAGAAGGCGTATTTGTATTATAACCAAGTTCGGCTGCTCTGGCAATCCAGCTCTTTTCGTTCTTGAAATGCTCAGTCTGTCCAGTAACCGGGTTATAAAGAGGATAATTGTTTGATGAACCGCCGCCAGACTTTCCTCCGCCTGACCGTCCACTGCCACGCTTGTTGATAGACTGCTGTCTGAGACCGTTGGAGATAGCCGCCTGCTGCTCTCTGAACTTGAACTGTCTTTCCCAGTTGTCCTGCTTCTGCTTATCCTGCTCCGCCTGTCTCTGAGCCGAAGCCGCATCCTTATCCCTGCGGTAGTCGAACTTATCCTTTGCGAGCTGGGCGTTCTCTCCACGAAGCCCCATCAGGTACTCCTTATAAACCTTGTCAGCCTGTGCCTTTCGGTTCTCCAGATCGAACTCCGCCTGCTTGTAAGCCGCATCAGAAGCCGCCGCCGCCTCTCTCTGTCTCTGAGCCTTTCTTGTCTGATACCCCTGTTCCATCATGGCAGTAGGGTCATTGAACTGCTGCAGAGGCGCACCCTTGGAAGTATTAACGATGTTAGCCATGTGGCGTATGGCATCGGCAAAGGCTGCGATATTCTCCCTGTTGGTAGTCATTCGGCGATCATACTCATCAGGAGTCTCACCCTCCCTCATCCCCGGTCTGTTCTTTGGAATCAGCTTGCCGAGCCACCCGAAGAATCCGCCATCCCTCTGTGAAGGGTCCGCCTGAAACTCTGGAGTCTGCCTTGAAACTCCTGCGCCGGTCAATGCCGAGGACAGGGAAGATAGGTCGTTCTGCTGAGTCTGTGCCGGGTTGGTAAACTGAACTCCATCCGTTCCATACTCTGGAGCTGGTGCAGGAGTATTAGGAGTCAAGTCTGGCTGCGGCATGACCGCTGGAGCCTCAAACTTACCCGAAGCACCGCCATTCTGCTGAAACACATTCATGTTCATTGGCTGTGCTGCCACCGCTGGAATGCCGCCCTGCTGAGCACCCTGCATCACCTGATTGCCGCCACCCATCACCTGATCGTAGTCTGGGTGTCTGGCTCTCATCATGTCCAAAGCCGCCTGAGGATACCCACCAATAGTAATGGGTGCCCTCTTCGGCTGCTGTGTATCTTGATTGTTTGTTGGCATAGCTTACTTTTTAAATAAACTTTTGTACTCTTCATCAGTGCATATCGCAAATATTCCACGAAGACCATACACAGGCACTTCGTCACCAAACGCATTTGTATATGTCGGCACTTTGCCATCATGATAATGCAACTCTATTCCAAGTCTCTTGCATCTCTCAATGATAGAGTCATACTTTGGCTCTTCTGGTGTAGGAATGCGAGGCTTCTTGTTTTTCTTTCCTCTGGCAATATCATTGATCTCCTTCTTGGTCTCTCTATTGCAATTAGCAGGAAAACCATAAGTCTGATAGTTCTTACAGCGTTCAAGCATTTCAATATTAATGATACCGTTATTGCTGGCAAGAACATATAGATGAGCAAGCTCCTTGATAAATTCGTTTGCTGCCACGCCATAGTCACAATACTCCTTAGAGCTATTACGGACAATCTTCACAAGCTCTGTCTTGTCTGCAAGCTCCTTCTTCAACTTCTCATTCTCCCCAACATATTTCAGACCTAACTCGGCAAGATTCTTCTCACGAATCTTTGTAAGGCGAAGTTCCTCTGCAACGTCAGCCAAAATAGCGTTCTTGTCATGGATAATGCCGTTCAGCTTGGAAATCTCCTTGCCGAGACGCTTTTTTTCATCTCTGAAGGCAATATTACTTAGGGCTATTCCTCTGTTTTGCATTTCGTGCCAGGACTTCAAATCCTCATTCTCCTTTGTAAGCTCTGCAATCTTCTTTGCCTGCTCATCCAGCAAAGCATCGTTGAACTGGGAGGCTGATTCTTTAAGGGCTGGGTAGCCGTCTGTTATGTTACCTTCCTTGCGAAATAAATTCTTGATTCTTTCTAATATCTTCATGTTATATATATTTAATTTCATTAACACTTCCCGAAAAATTAGGGGTGGGGG
>ERZ1026882.401-NODE-401-length-25863-cov-73.283710_pt1 | contig 25863 bp, 19 predicted proteins | sample MGYA00380171_ERZ1026882 | MGnify/ENA primary metagenome ERZ1026882 (study PRJEB33269, sample SAMEA4719807) | human gut metagenome | biome: human-associated habitat; feature: organic feature; material: feces | place: Cameroon | collected 2013-10 ...
GCATAGCCAGCAGATTTACAGTCTGCCCCATTTGGCCACTCTGGTAACCACCCTTTTCTTTTTCTTGAGCCTCTTGTCGGATTCGAACCAACGACCCCGAGATTACAAATCACGTGCTCTGGCCAACTGAGCTAAAGAGGCAATCTTTACAGCCGCAATACGACTGATTTTCCACCTATCGGAAAACGGCTGCAAAGATACAACATTATTTTGAATCTACAAAATTTTTTTCGACTTTTTTTTATCGATTGCGCATTTTTTCTTTAAATTTGGTCAATTGTACCTTCATAGAATCCACTGCCTGGTCAATTCCCTCTTCAAATGTATCGCATGTCTTCTCAACAAATAGTTTCGATCCAGGAACTGCGATTTCCAGGTGAACTTCCTTATTCAAGGCTGTGGCAGGCTTTACGACCTTCAATTGCACCTCTACTTTCTGTATATCTTCGTAAGTTTTTTCTAACTTGGCGATTTTCTTCTCGATAAACGCCTGTAACTTCTCGGTAGCATCGAAATGAATCGACTGAATCTTAATTTCCATAGTGACCTCCAATTTTAAAAGGTTATGCCCTGGGATGGGCTTCTGTATAAACTCGCTTCAACTGCTCGAAGGTGGTATGCGTATAGATCTCCGTGGTGGAGAGCCGGGCATGCCCGAGCAATCTTTTCAAACTTTCTATTCCTGCGTCATGATTCAGCATCACCGTAGCAAATGTATGTCTCAAGACGTGTGGACTTTTCTTTTTCAACGAGCATACTCTTGATAAGCACTCCTTCACGATTTCTCTTACTTTGGCAGACGTCATTCTTTTTCCCTTATCTGAAAGGAACAAGGCTGGAGATTGGCTCTCCATGGTCTGATTGCGCAAGCGGATATACGCTTGGAGGGTTTCATCAAGCTCGTTTCCAAAAGGTACGATGCGCTGTTTGTTGCCCTTGCCGGTAATCTTGATTTCGTGGTTCACAAAACTGATCGCCTCATCATCAAGTCCTACCAATTCCGATAATCTCATACCTGTTTCATAGAATGTCATTATAATAGTACGCGCACGCACGCTATCATAATCTTCACCCCATTTCTGTCTGTCCAGAAGTTCATTCACCTCGCTCTCTTTCAAGAACTGCGGTAAAGGTTTCTCCTTTTTGGGCGTCAGAATGCTATGTGCTGGATCAGTATCTACATAATGCCTTGCCAATGCATACCGGTAGAAAGTGCGAACTGCACTCAGCCGGCGACCGACAGATGATGCCTTATTGCCTTTATCCATCATAGCCTCCATCCAGTTACGGATAATGTCGGAGTCAATGGTCTCCCAAGTGAGGGAGTCTGACAGATTCTGGAAGTATGTCTCAAAGGCCCGAAGGTCTTCCGCATAGCTATCTATTGTCATTTGCGAGCGATTCATCTCGCATTTCAAATAGTCCAAAAATCCATCAATATTCAACATAACGCTACTCGTATTCTTTTTACGGCAACGAAATTAAGGAAATTATTTCAAACTACCAAATTTTTTGAGGATTTTTTAATCTTTCTGCCTAACTTTGAGGATATTCTCGAGGAAAATCCTCAAAGATGGCGGTAAAATTACTCCTCGTTAGCGCGCAACTGCTGTACGTAGATGGCGTGTTCCATCTTGAGACGCTTCAAAACAGATGGCTTGTCATACTGCTGACGAGCGCGAAGCTCCTTAACAACACCTGTCTTTTCAAACTTTCTCTTAAACTTCTTGAGAGCTCTCTCGATGTTCTCACCGTCCTTAACTGGTACAATAATCATTTTTTTGCTTTTAATTTATTATGTTAAACTTATAATTTCTGAGCGAAAAGGGCACGATGCCACAATTTGCGAGTGCAAAATTACATCTTATTTATCAAATAACCAAGATTTTAGCCGACTTTTTACACAAAATCGTTCATTTTGTGGCATTTAGCCCATTTTCATCCTCTCTAAAACTTTATTTTCTGCTGAAAATCATGCTTTTAGATGCAGGAGGACAACTTTTATCTGCCGGAGGACATCACTCTATCCACCGGACGCGTTGCTTCCCTCAACCATTCCAGGTCTTCGCCTTCGAGATAAGGAGAAAGCTTTTCAAAAACATCACGATGATAGGTATCGAGCCATTCGATTTCTTCTGGCTGAAGCATGCTGAAATCTACCGGAGTCAGGTCGATAGGACAAAGCGTGAGGGATTCCATCTGCAGGAATTTGCCGAATTCCGTCGCCTGATAGTCTTTTATCAATAATGTATTCTCGATTCTCACTCCAAATTTGCCAGAAAGATAGAGGCCTGGCTCATCGGTCACGGTCATGCCGGCACGCAAAGGAGTTGGCTTCCATTCCATACGGATTTGGTGAGGACCTTCGTGTACACTGAGATAAGCCCCCACTCCATGTCCCGTACCGTGCAGATAATTATACCCCTCGCGCCACATGCATTCCCTGGCCAGAGCATCCAGTTGAGTGCCCGATGCGCCATCAGGGAATTTGGCGAGTTCCAGTTGGATATGTCCTTTCAGCACCAGCGTATAGACGTGCTTCATCTCCTCTGTCACCGGTCCGAGCGCTATCGTACGGGTGATATCGGTGGTTCCATCCTGATATTGTGCTCCGGAATCTATCAGAATCAGACCTTCCGGCTTGAGAGCAACATCCGTTTCAGGCGTCGCCTCATAGTGAACAATGGCGCCATGTGCCTGATAACCGGCTATCGTATCAAAGGAAATATCACGGAAAAGATGCTGCTCTGCACGAAGCGAAGTAAGTTTGCGGTCGATGGAAATTTCAGTCTGTCCACCAGCCTCCACAGCCGGTTTGAGCCATCTCAGGAACTTGACCATCGCCACTCCGTCTCTCAGCATTGCCTGTCGGAAACCCGCGATTTCCCTATCATTTTTCTGTGCTTTCATCGCTGGAACAGGTGAATTTCCTGCAATAATCTCCTGACATTTCACGGTTTTCCACAGAAAATAGCTGGTTTCATCGCCATCCAGAAGGATATTATACTCGGAATATCGCTCCAATCCTTCAGCCACCTTATTATATGGATAGAGCGAAATGCCGTTTTCAGTCAGATAAGCCTTCACCTCGTCATTGATTTTAGCAGAATCCACATAGAGCGAAACCTGCTGGGAGGAGATGAGAAGATAACTGACGAAGACAGGCACACAATGAACATCTGTGCCACGGAGATTGAGTGTCCAGGCGATATCATCGAGCGCAGAAATGAGCATTCCGTCGGCATGACGCTGGCGGAGAGCAGTCCGGATGCGGGAAATCTTGGAAGCAACGGATTCTCCTGCAAATTCCATCGGCTGAATTTCTACAGGATTGGCTGGGATGGCAGGACGATCTGTCCAAATCAGCCCCAACGGGTCGAAATTGGTTCTCACCGTGATGCCGCCCGACTTCCGAAGATCGGCTATCAGCCCCATCGTTTCGTGATAGGAATTTACCATACCATCGAGGCCCACTTCTGCATTTTCGTCCTGCAATTCCTGAGCAAGCCATTCAGAAATAGTAGGAGTACCCTCAATTTTCAGCTTCATCAACTGGAATTCCGTACCCTTCAACTGCTCCTCGGCAGCCAGGAAATAACGAGAATCAGTCCACAAAGCAGCTGATTTCATCGTAACCACCGCCGTTCCGGCAGAGCCGTTGAATCCGGAAATCCAAGTCCTACCCTGCCAATGATCGGCCACATATTCGCTCTGATGAGCGTCTGTACTTGGGAAAATAAAGGCAGAAAGATGCTCTCGGCGCATCACTTCCCTCAAACTTTCCAATCTCTGATTGATTTCATTCATAATTTTATCGCTATTATTTAATTTGCATCTGATTATATCTCTATCATATTCTAATTTGCGTCTGATTAAATCTCTGTCATACATCTTAGTTTGCATCTGATTAAATTTCAGCGATATCTTCATCTCTGAGATTCCATTCTGAGCATTTTACACCTTAATTATATATATAGGGAAAAGAAGCATCAGAAGAATCGCCCCAAAGGCGCAGAAAGAATCACCCCTAAAAATCACAGAAAGAATCATCAAAATAATTCAGTAGAATCTTCGAAAACGACTGAAAGATCCGATAAGAACTTCAGGAGTGTGATCGAAACGACTGAAAGATTCGATAAAAACCAGCCGGAAGCAGGAATTTTTCTTTCCATCAGAACGCATTTTGCTAATTAGAGATTACAAAGATAATAATTTTAAGAATTAACAACAAATTTAAGCGCAAATAAATGCACGTTTTACATTACTTTTTAGTAATTTTGCGGTCGGAAAAGAAAAATGAAGGTAAATATACTTTCAGATAGGTTCCACACCTCTCAGAGAGGGATTTCAGCTCTTAAGAAAAAGAATTTATAAACAACTTAATATAAAAAATTGTAGTTATGGAATTTTTAACTAATGACAAGCTTTTGATCGTCGGTGCCGGCGGTATGATTGGTTCTAACATGGTTCAGAGCGCTTTGATGCTCGGTCTTACTCCAAATATTTGTCTCTACGACATCTTCGAGCCAGGTGTTCACGGTGTATTCGATGAGATTCAGCAGTGTGCATTCCCTGGTGTTAACGTTACTTATACAGTAAATCCAGAGGAAGCTTTCACTGGTGCTAAATACATCATCTCTTCTGGTGGTGCTCCTCGTAAGGAGGGTATGACTCGTGAGGACCTCCTCAAGGGTAACTGCAAGATCGCTGCTGAGTTCGGTGACAACATCAAGAAGTACTGCCCAGAGGTTGAGCACGTAGTTGTTATCTTCAACCCAGCTGACGTTACAGCTTTGACAGCACTTATCCACTCTGGTTTGAAGCCAAATCAGTTGACTTCACTCGCAGCTCTCGACTCTACTCGTTTGCAGCAGGCTTTGGCTCTCGAGTTCGGTGTACAGCAGGATAAGGTAACTGGCGCTCACACTTACGGTGGTCACGGCGAGCAGATGGCAGTATTTGCTTCTCAGGTTAAGGTTGACGGCAAGCCATTGTCAGAGATGGGTCTTTCTGACGAGCGTTGGGAAGAGATCAAGCACCACACAGTACAGGGTGGTTCTAACATCATCAAGCTCCGTGGCCGTTCTTCATTCCAGAGCCCAGCTTACAATGCTGTGAAGATGATTGAGGCTGCTATGGGTGGCGAGAAGTTCACATTGCCTGCTGGCTGCTATGTAAACCACGACAAGCTCGGTTTCAAGAACGTAATGATGGCTATGCCTACTACTATCGACAAGACTGGCGTTCACTTCACAGAGCCTACAGGTACTGAGGAAGAGCTTGCAAGCCTCGCTAAGTCTTACGAACACCTTTGCAAGATGCGCGATGAGATCGTAGAGCTTGGCATCGTTCCTCCAGTAGCTGAGTGGAAAGAGATGAACCCTAACTTGTAATTCTTCTTCTTAGAATTTTTATAAGTGAATGAGATAGGGCTGAATTGTGAGATATTTTCTTACGATTCAGCCTTTTTCTTTATTTCTATAAGAAACTGTCATTACGGTATCTGTCATTACGGTCATTACGGTCATCAGTTGTATTTGCCTATAATGCCATTACGGTCATGGCTTTCCGGTCAAAATCAGCCCATAATGGTTATTTTTTCCGCAATTTAGATGAAATGACTTTGGCATATTTTTTGTAATTTTGCAAACGAAAAAGAATTCTTCCCCAAAAAGATGGGAAGAATTGAGAAATCTTTCCACAAAAAAATGGGAAATAGTTGGGAAAGACAAATCATAATATTAAAGAAAGAAAAATGGAACTGATTAAAAACAAAACTTTCGGTGGTGAACGCCCACTCTTTGGCGCGCACGACACCCGTTTGGAAGATATCACTATCACTGATGGAGAATCAGGTATCAAGTGCTGCAAGAACATAGAATGCCACAACTCTAAATTCTACGGAAAATATCCTTGGTGGCACGTGGACGGTTCTCTCATCACAGACTGCTATTTCGCACCTGAAAGCCGATCTGCTATCTGGTACAGCAACAATATGGTAATGAAAGACTGCACTATTGACGGGCCGAAATTTTTCAGGGAAATGAAAAACCTCGAACTGGAGAATGTCAATATCACGGATGCTGACGAAACTTTCTGGAAAGTGGATAGACTGAAAATCAAGAATGTAAAACTGCACGAAGGTACATACCCATTCATGTTCTCAAAGAATATCTATGTGGACGGACTGGAAAGCAACTCGAAATATGTATTCCAGTACTGCCAGAATGTAGAAATTCACAACGCCAAGATTACCACCAAAGACAGTTTCTGGGAATGTGAGAATGTAACCGTATATGATTCCGAACTGAACGGAGAATATCTCGCATGGCACAGTAAGAACATCAAGTTGGTGCGCTGCCACATCAGCGGCGAACAGCCTCTCTGCTATATGGATCATGTGATACTGGAAGACTGCACTTTCGACAAGGAATGCGACCGTGCTTTCGAGGACTGTAGCAATATCGATGCACATATCAAGGGCAGTATCACCAATATCAAAAACCCTATTTCCGGTCGTATCGAGGCCGACAAAGTGGGCAGCATCACCTACACCGAGTTTGCCAAAGCTCCTCAGGGCGCCTGCGAAATAATCGACAAATCGGAAGGTAAATAATCAAATTCTACGGACCTAACTTTTATGAAGGTCCGTAAAAAAGCGATACACCCATATCCTCGTTCTTTAAAAGAACCTGACTAACAAAGAAAATAGAAAAAGAAATATGAAATACAATTTTGATGAAATCATCGACCGCCGGGGCACCAATTCCTACAAATGGGACCTGGTAAAGGAGGAAGATGTTATCCCTATGTGGGTAGCCGATATGGACTTCCAGACTGCTCCTGCCATCATCGAGGCCCTGCAGAAGCGAGTGGCTCACGGCATCTTCGGCTACACCCTGGTACCGGACTCTTACTACGAGGCCATCACCAGCTGGTTTGCCCGCCGCCACCATTGGAACATCGAGAAAGACTGGATACTCTATACATCGGGCGTAGTACCTGCCATTTCCTGCTGCCTGAAGGCCATCTGCATGCCTGGCGAACAAGTGCTGGTGCAGACTCCTGTATATAACTGCTTCTTCTCATGCATCAAAAACAGTGGTTGCGAGGTGGTAGAAAACGAATTGAGACGAGTAGGAAACTGCACTTACGAGATAGATTTCGAGGATTTCGAGCGCAAATGTGCTGACGAAAAGACGACTGCTTTCATCCTCTGCAACCCTCACAACCCTGCCGGAAGGGTATGGAAAAAGGAGGAATTGGAGCGCATGAACGACATCTGTCTGAAGCATAACGTAAAGATAATTGCCGACGAAATCCATTGCGAACTTGTGATGCCGGGCTATCAGTATATTCCTTTCGCAAACATCAGCGAAGCCTGCAGAGACAATTGCGTGGTATTGAATTCTCCATCCAAATCATTCAATATTGCCGGTCTTCAGATAGCCAACATCATCTGTCCGGATGCCGCATTGCGACGCCGTATCAACAGGGCTATCAATATCAACGAGGTGTGTGATGTCAACCCATTCGGAGTCATTGCTCTCCAGGCTGCATACAACGAGAGTGAGGAATGGCTGGACGAACTGAACCTGTATCTCTATGAGAACTATCAGACCGTAAAGGAATTTTTCAATTCCGAATTACCTCAGGTTCGAGTTACCCGTCTGGAAGGCACATACCTGGTATGGCTCGACATCCTGCCTTTCGAACTATCGAGCGACGAGGCTTATGAGAAGCTGATGAATGACGGCAAGATATTTGTGAATAGCGGCACCATGTATGGCAGAAAAGCCGGTCAGGGATTCCTGCGCCTCAACATCGCCTGTCCTCGCAAGACCCTGATGCAGGGACTAATCCGTATCGCCAGAGTATTGAGTCAGTACGTGGAAGACGAGGATACTGGTTGTCCGATGTAATTCTGAGTGAAGAGTGAAGAATTCAAATGCTTTTCGTGCTTCACTCTATTAGAATATAGACAATTAGGATATAAACAATTAAAATATAAAACTGAAAAACAATGGAAAATGAAGTTTTGAAAGCCATTAAGGAGAGAAGAAGTATCCGTAGATACAAGGCTGATCAGATCACAGATGAGGAACTGAAAACCGTATTGGAGGCAGGCACATGGGCTGCCACCGGTCATGGCACTCAGGAACCATTCATCATCGCAGTACAGAATCCGGAGACCTGCACCCAGCTTCGCAAGATGAATGCTGAGGTGATGGGTGTAGAGAGTGATCCTTACTATGGAGCACCAACCATCGTCATAGTTTTGGCTCCAGAGAGCAATGCGAACGCCATCAAGGACGGCAGTCTCATCCTCGGCAATATGATGTTGGCAGCCCACTCTATCGGTCTTTCTTCTTGCTGGATCAATCGCGAGGATGCCATGTTTGCTTCCGAGGAGGGCAAAAATCTGTTGAAAGAGTGGAATCTTCCTGAAGGTTTGATAGGAGTTGGAGCCTTGGCATTAGGCTATGCATCTGCTCATCCGCATACTGTAAAGCCTCGCAAAGAGGATTATTACCGCATCATAAAGTAAGAAAAGATATTTCAGTCTCATTTTACTGAATACAATATCCCCTTTTGATTACTGATTTTGTAGATATAAAAAATGCGCCAGACGAGTTCTCTGCTATAAAACTATGTTTTGTAAGTCATAAACCTATGACTTACAAAACATATCCTCATTTTGCTGTCATTTACCGCATCTGAAAACCGTCATTTATCACTTCAGAAGGTAGAAATTTATCACTTCTGCATAAAATCGCAAGTTTACGCACACTAAAATTTGCTGGTTACAAAAAAAGCAATACTTTTGCACCATAAATACAAAAGTACTGCTTTCATAAATTATATTCTCCCTGAGAAAGGGGGCTTACTTCTTTGCGAAAAGAAAATCTTCCTATGCTGACTATTACTTAAAGCTGCACCTTAGAAAAAACCTTATCTGTAGCGCCAGACAGGCTCGCTACGAATTCTCCTGCCTTTTCTCCCGCAGACTTCAGGAAAGCTTCGTCATTCATCATCGACTTCATCAAGCCAGCAAAGTCCTCAAAATTGTTGATTTCGAATCCGCCACCCGACTTCAGCAAGCCCTGAGCTTCCTGGAATTTCTTATTGTTAGGACCGAAAATAACCGGCATATTCCATACGGCAGCCTCCAGGGTATTATGAATACCTACTCCGAAACCACCTCCGATATAAGCCACATCACCATAATGGTACATGCTGCTCAGCAGTCCGAAACAGTCGATGATCAGCACATCAGCCCCAGCAGCTTCCTCAGGAGTAGTCTGAGTATAGCGCACCACCTTCTTATCCTTCAGCAGAGAAAGAATCAGTTTCAGATGTTCCTCGGCTATGACATGAGGAGCTATCAGCAAGCGCCAATCCTTATGTTCATTGAAGAAGCGGATGAAGATTTCCTCATCAGGAGGCCATGAACTGCCTGCTACAAATACTTTGTAATCCTGAGAAGGAACGGATGCAGACTTACCTGCAGGGGATTCTGTCAAAGGACCATCAGAAGAATACCCATCAGCAGAAACTCCCTTTCTGAACGCCTCGCAGATAGGCAGATGCTTGGCAGCTTCCTTGATCTGCAGCACACGGTCGAAGCGGGTATCTCCCACCACATCCACAGCCGTAATACCGATGCCGGCGAGCAATCGCTTGCTCTCCTCATTCTGCACAAAGAAGCGAGTGAAGCACTTCAAGACATTCGCATAGCTCCTGCCATACCACTTGAAGAAGACCTGATCCTCACGGAAGATACTGCTCACACTATATGTAGGAATGTTGCGGTACTTGAGAATATGGAGGAAATTAGACCAGAATTCATACTTGATGAAGAAGGCCATCACAGGACGCACCAGGCGAAGAAAACGGATGGCATTCAGGCGGGTATCCACCGGCATATAGCAGATGATGTCAGCGCCCTCATAATTCTTGCGCACCTCATATCCGGAAGGCGAATAGAAGGTAAGCAGAATCTTATACTGGGGATAATCTCTGCGGATGCGCTCCATCAAAGGACGACCCTGTTCAAACTCGCCAAGTGATGCGGCATGAAACCAGATATACCTTTCAGTAGGATCCACATTTTCCCTCAGAATTCTGAAGGCATCGCGCTCACCTCGCCACATCTTGCGCACCTTCTCATTGAAAAGGCTGGCGATGGCGATTCCCCAAAGCACGAAATAAATGACGACATTATAGATCATGTTTTTCTTTTTTTTCGGTTAGTATCTATAAATATCTAAATATAAATTGAATTCTCTCTGAGGAAAATTCCCACACAAAAGCAGAAATTTTCCACAGAAAGAGATAAAATATGCTGACTGCGATGCCTTATCCGAGAACCTCAATGGCTCTGCGGAGACGCTTCAGAGTCTCCTCCTTGCCGAGGAAGGCTGAGATATCAAACATACCTGGACCCTTACCCTCGCCTACGAGCGTGAGACGGAAAGCATTCATCACATCACCGAGCTTATAGCCCTTATCCTCTACCCATTTCATCACAACAGGCTCCTGACCCTCGATAGAGAAATCCTCGATGCCCTCCAGCACTTCAGCCAGTTCGGTCATCTGCTGAGCAGAATACTCCTTCCAGCGCTTCTTGGCTGTCTTGGCATCATACTCTGTAGGAGGAATGAAGAAGAATGAGCACAATGGCCACAACTCATATACGAAATTCACGCGATCCTTCATCATGTGTACCACCTGCTTCACGCGGTCCATTGTCTCCTCCACACCGTTATTAGCCACGATAGGCGCAAAGAGATTGGCTATCTCATCATCGCTCTTCATGAGGATGTACTCATGGTTGAACCAGATGCCCTTCTTGAAGTCAAACTTGGCTCCTGCCTTAGAGCAGCGGGAGATATCGAAAGCCTTCACCAGTTCGTCGAGAGAGAAGATTTCCTGTTCTGTGCCAGGATTCCAGCCCAGCAATGCAAGGAAATTGACTACTGCCTCTGGGAAATAACCGCTCTCACGATAACCAGAAGAAACCTCGCCGGTCTTAGGATCGTGCCACTCCAATGGGAATACTGGGAAACCGAGACGGTCGCCATCACGCTTGCTCAACTTACCCTTACCCTCTGGCTTGAGAAGCAATGGAAGATGGGCAAAGCGAGGCATGGTATCCTCCCAGCCGAAAGCCTTGTAGAGAAGTACATGCAATGGTGCACTTGGCAACCACTCCTCGCCGCGGATCACATGAGAGATTTCCATCAGATGATCGTCCACGATATTGGCCAGGTGGTAAGTAGGAAGCTCGTCGGCACTCTTGTAGAGCACCTTGTCGTCGAGGATATCGCTCATCACCTTCACATCGCCACGAATCATATCGTTGACGTGGATTTCCTCTCCTGGTTCTATCTTGAAACGTACGGTATATTGCTTGCCGTCTGCGATGAGCTGGTCCACCTCTTCCTGAGAAAGGGTGAGAGAATTGCGCATCTGCATACGGGTGTGGGCATCATACTGGAAATTCTGGATTTCAGCACGCTTTGCCTCCAGTTCCTCTGGAGTATCAAAAGCGATGTAAGCCTTGCCGTTGTCGAGAAGCTGCTGTACATATTTCTTATAGATGTCACGACGCTCGCTCTGACGGTAAGGACCATGCTCACCACCGAAGCTCACTCCCTCATCAAACTTGATGCCGAGCCACTTGAATGACTCCAGGATATATTCCTCGGCTCCTGGCACGAAACGATGAGAGTCAGTATCCTCGATACGGAACACAAGTTCACCACCATGCTGGCGAGCAAACAAATAATTATAGAGGGCGGTACGAACACCACCAATGTGCAATGCACCCGTAGGACTTGGGGCAAAACGCACTCTTACTTTTCTATCTGCCATGTCTTATTTTATAGCTATTTTCAAAATTTTCTGCAAATTTACATCTTTTTTTGCGATTATAATAGTTTTTTTTCGTATTTTCGCACATGAAAAGGGAAATATGGGGCAAATTGGCATTTTTATTCAAAGAAATGCTCCTTTTTACCCATAAATATTCAAAAGTGAAGAAACTTTCCCGCCATTCCAACAAGAAAAACAAAAACAAAGAAATATGAGTATATTCAACAATCCGGAAGAAAACTATTGGCGCAACCTGGTGACTAAGGCCATACTGGTCTGCATGACCGTGGCTGTCATCGTTTGGTTTCTGCCTCGCAATGAGGGTCGCCAGTACCGATACGATGTAGGAAAACCATGGATGTACGGCTCTGTCATCGCCAAGTTCGACTTTCCAATCTACAAAACCGATGAAGCTATCAAGCACGAACAGGATTCGATGATGAACCAGTTCCAGCCCTACTATGGCCTGAATCCAACGGTGGAAAACGTGCAGGTGAACCGATTTCTCCACGATTTCCAGAAGGGAATACCCGGTCTGCCTAATGAATTTGTGGGGCTCATAGCCAACGAACTGCACAATGTCTATCAGATGGGCATCATCAACACCACGGAGTACAACCGCATCTTCAAGGATTCTACCAGCACCATCCGAATCATCAGCGGAAAGAACGTGAAAAGCGTGCCTATCAAGTCGTTCTACTCTACGATAGCCGCCTATGAGCATCTCTTTGCCAACGAAAAATTGGCTGCCCAGCGACCGCTGCTCTCCCGCTGCAACCTCAACAACTATATAGAGGCCAACATCATCTACGAAAAAGAGAAAAGCGAAACCGAGAAAAACGACCTGCTGAGCAGCATTCCATTGGCAAGCGGAATGGTGATGAGCGGACAGAAAATCGTGGACAGAGGCGAGGTGATCAGCGACTACACCTTCCGCGTGCTCACATCCTTCGACAAGGAAATGAAGCGGCGCACGTCCACTGAGGAGGAAATCACCACCACCATCATCGGACAGGTGCTCTTCGTATTCATCCTTGTCATGATGTTTACGTCATACCTCTCGCTCTTCCGCAAAGACTATTTCGAAAAACCGCGCAGCATCACGATGCTCTATGCGATGATCACGCTCTTCCCTATCCTGGTATCGCTGATGATGAAGCATAATTTCTTCTCTGTGTATATCATCCCGTTTGCCATGGTGCCTATCTTCGTAAGAGTATTTATGGATTCCCGCACGGCTTTCATCACTCATGTCACGATGATCCTGATATGTGCGGCGGCAGTAAAATACCAGTATGAATTCATCATCGTGCAGCTGGCTTCCGGACTGGTGGCCATCTATTCGCTCCGTGAACTGAGCAAGCGCTCGCAGATATTCATCACAGCCCTGCTGGTGACGGTGGCAAGCGGAGTGGTATATCTGGCACTGCAGCTGATGCAGGACAATGAGGTGTTCAATATCGACACCAGCATGTACACCCATTTCACCATCAACGGCATCTTCCTGCTGCTCTCCTATCCGCTGATGTATCTGATAGAAAAGCTGTTCGGATTTATCTCGAATGTCACATTGTTTGAACTTTCGAATACCAACAAGGGACTGCTGCGCAACCTGAGCGAGATAGCTCCAGGCACCTTCCAGCACTCCATCACCGTGGGAAATCTGGCTGCTGAAATCGCCAACCGCATCCATGCCAACAGTCTGCTCGTGCGTACGGGTGCATTATATCATGACATCGGCAAGATGAGCAATCCTGTATTCTTCACCGAAAATCAGGCTGGCGTCAATCCGCACGACCAGCTTACCGATCTGGAGAGTGCACAGATCATCATCAGCCACGTGACCGATGGCTTGAAAATGGCAGAAAAGGCCAACCTTCCTGGCATCATCAAGGATTTCATCTCCACTCATCATGGCACCGGACTTACCAAGTATTTCTATATTAATTATTGTAATGCCCACCAAGATGAGAATGTAAACAAGGAACTTTTCCAGTATCCGGGTCCGAATCCATTCACCCGTGAGCAGGCCATTCTGATGATGGCCGACACGGTGGAAGCAGCCTCCCGCTCGCTCAACGAATATACCGAGGAAAGCATCAGCACGCTCATCAATAAGCTCATCGACAGTCAGGTGGCAGAAGGTTTCTTCAAGGAATGTCCTATCACCTTCCGCGACATCGCCCTGGCCAAAGTGGTGCTCACAGAACGTCTGAAATCCATTTATCATACGCGAATTTCGTATCCGCATCTGAATAAATAACTGGTGATTATTGAACATAAATAAATCCCGATTTATTGCACATATCATTTATTCTGTGCAGTATTTCGGGATTTTATTGTTAATATACTTTAAATAAGAAATAAAAGTAGTAGCGAAATAGAACATTCTTCTTACCTTTGCGGACGTTTTTATTTAAATTTATTAAAATGAAGAAACTAAAATTAGTTTGTGTTGCCATTGCGATGGCAGGTGCAGCACCTACATTTGCAGGTGGTTTGCTCACTAATACAAACCAACATGTAGCATTCAATAGAATGATGAGCCGTGAGGCTTCCATCGGTATCGATGGTGTTTATTACAACCCAGCAGGCGTTGTATTCATGGGTGAAGGTCACCATCTTGCCATCAACTGGCAGTTGGCTTACCAAACTCGTACTATCAACAATGATTACAAATTGTTTACTAATAATGTAAACAATCCTATCACTCCTCGTGATTTCAAGGGTAAGGCTTTTGCCCCAGTTATTCCTTCTTTCCAGTATGCCTACAACAAGGGCAAATGGTCGTTCCAGGCTAACTTCTCTCTCACTGGCGGTGGCGGTAAGTGTACCTTCGACGATGGTCTGGGTTCTTTCGAGAAAATCGTATCAGAGACTGCTATTGCTGCTTGCGGACTGGCAGGTGTCGTTGACCAGACTTTAGGCAATAAACTCGGTCAGCAAGGCATGGAAATGTTCACTTCAGACCAGGCTTTCGGCAAAACCGGCAAGTACAGCTTCAACAGTTATATGCACGGTCGCCAGTATTACTATGGCCTCTCTGCAGGTGCTGCATATAAGTTCTGCGATAACTTCAGCGCATTCTTGGGTGTTCGCGGTGTCTATGCATTAACCAACTACTATGGATATGTAGAAAACATCAATGTAGGCAATATGCCTCTCTATAAAGTGCTCGACCCTACGAAGGAAAATGCTGCCAACATCGAGTTGAGCTGCGACCAGACTGGTGTAGGTTTCACTCCTATCATCGGCGTAGATTACAAGACAGGCCGCTGGAACTTCTCTGCTAAATACGAGTTCAAGACCCGTATTCGCCTGAAGAACAAGTCAGTAAACCAGACTCCAAGTATCGGTAACTTGCCAGCCAACCTTGCCAATCAGATGACAGGCATCCTGACTGCAAGATATCAGCAGGCTGGCCTTCCACTTGAGCAGGCTAAGCAACAGGCAGAAAACACTACCAATGCAGTATTGAATGACCCAACAGTAGGAGCTACTATGATGGGCTTGAAGACCCAGTTTGACCAGAAGTTGAACAAGGCTATCGGTGAATACGAGGATGGCAAGAAGATTGCTGGTGATATTCCTGCTTATTTGGCTCTCGGTATTGGCTACAGCCCTGTCGATGCAGTAAGAGTAAACGTAGGTTTCCACTGGTTCGACGACAAGAATGCTACATCTTACAACAACCGCAACAAGGAGTTGAAGCGTGGTACTTTGGAGTATAATGCAGGTGTAGAGGTAGACGTTAACAAGAAAATCACCCTGAGTACAGGTTGGCAGAACACAAACTATGGTTTGTCTGATGAGTATATGGACGACAAGTCATTCGTAGTAGGTTCAAATTCTGCTGCCATCGGTGGTGTTTATCACATCAACAAGAAGATGGATCTCAACGTAGCTTACTTCCACACATTCTATCAGCACAAGAAGACTTCCGAGACTGTTCAGCTTGCAGCTGACAAGAGCATCGTCTATAATTCAGACTATACACGTAATAACAACGTGTTTGCCGTAGGTCTCGACATTAATTTCTAAATGATAGATCGTTCTGAATAAGAATCCTGAAGAAATTCGGAACACATAACTACAACAATCAAAAGAGGGTGTGTCATAAGTCAAAGACACATCCTCTTTTTCGTTTCTTCATTGATTTTCTTCACATGTTTTTTCTTTCATCGGATTTCACGGATAAATCGGAGGCAGTTTTGCTTATCGGATTATTCACGGATTTCCGCGGATATTTGGCCTCTAGCCAATGGCTGGCGCCGTAGCGATCCAATTAAATTGCAATATTTTCTTACATCGGATCAACATCATAATAAATGACCAAAGCCCCATATCGCGGATCTTTCGACATTTTTTCTTGAGCAAACAACAGGAATTCCCTCACTTTCCTATAGTCGAGAGAATTCTCCAACTTGATGACTATCTTACGGATATTCATTGTCTTCACACGAGCCACTGCAGGCTTATCAGGTCCTAAGATTCTCTCCCCAAACCATCCTCGCAAGGTCTGTCCCAGCTCCATACTTGCCTGCTGACAGACTTTCTCATGCTTGTGCTTCAGATAGACGTTGATGAGATGATAGAAAGGCGGATAATGAAAGGCTTTACGTTCTTCCAGCAAGTCGCGGTAGAAAGTGGCATAATCATTGTGAACCACCTGCGAGATAACAGGCAATTCCGGAGATTTCGTCTGCAGAATCACCAGTCCTCGCTTGCCCTTTCTGCCAGCCCTTCCACTCACCTGCGCCATCATCATAAAGGCATGTTCGTAGGCACGGAAGTCAGGATAATTGAGCATCGAGTCGGCATTGAGAATACCCACAACGCTCACCTTGTCAAAATCCAGTCCCTTGGAAATCATCTGCGTACCGATAAGCAGGTTGGTCTTTCCCGAAGAAAAATCCTCTATCAGGCGTTCATAGGCATTGCGGGTGCGGGTCGTATCAAGATCCATACGGGCAATACGCGCCTCAGGGAAGATTTCAGTCAACTGGTCTTCCACCTTCTCAGTTCCGATACCACGCCCCGTCAGTTCGGTACTTCCACAGTTAGGACATTCCGTAGGAACAGGATACGTGTAGCCACAATAATGGCAGGTAAGCAGATTGATATTCTTATGCAATGTGAGCGACACATCACAGTTTTTGCATTTCGGAACCCATCCACAGACCTTACACTCAATCATCGGCGCAAAACCGCGCCTGTTCTGAAAGAGAATAGCCTGTTCGCCACGCTGCAAGGCCTCTCTTACGGCAGCCAAGAGTTGTGGCGAATATGCCCCCTTCATGATCTTGCGATGGCGCAAATCCTTCACATCCACCACCTGTATTTCCGGCAGTTGGATGTCCTTATATCGCGTTTTCATCTCCACCAGACCATACTTTCCCTGCTGGGCATTGTAATAACTTTCCATCGAAGGAGTAGCCGTACCCAAGAGCACTTTGGCTTCGGGATACATACTTGCCAAAACGATGGCTGCACTACGGGCATGATAGCGAGGAGCGGGATCCTGCTGCTTGAAACTGGTTTCATGCTCCTCATCCACAATCACAAGTCCGAGTTTCTGAAAAGGCAGGAAGACTGCACTCCTGGCTCCTAAGATGACATCATAAGGATGCTCAGACATCTGTTTCTGCCAGATTTCCACACGCTCCGCATCGCTATATTTCGAGTGATAGATACCAAGTCGGTCTCCAAAAACCCGGTGAAGACGTTCCATGATCTGTACCGTAAGCGCGATTTCCGGCAAGAGATAAAGTACCTGCTTATGCTCATCGAGTGCCTGTTTGATGAGGTGGATATAGACCTCCGTCTTACCGCTGGAAGTCACACCATGCAAGAGCACCACATTCTTCTTCATCATCTGCATCAGAATCTGGTTGTAAGCATCCTGCTGGGGCATCGAGAGCGGTTTGATCAACTCGAAATGAGATTCGCCAGATGTATTCAGACGCCCTACTTCTATCTCGTATGTAAAAAGAAATCCCTTATCTATCAGACTTTTGATTATGGCAGAGGTGGAATGACTTTCGTTCATCAGTTCCTCCTTTGTTACTTTTTCTATAAAAGAAGGAATATCAGAGGACTGGTTCCCAATTGAAGAAGGAATATCAGAGGGCTGACTTCCATTTGAAGAAGGAATATCAGGAGACTGCATATTTCTCAATTCATAGAATTCCTCCCGCAGCAGTCCGTTTTCATCTACTTCGTTTTCGAGAAGAATATCCCAATGAGACAGTTGGAGGAAGGTGGTAAAAGCCTTCATTTGTTTGACAGCCCTCCCCATCATCTGAAGCGCCACACGGAGCGCCTGAGGATTGCGATAAGCACTCGACAAACCGACATAAAGTTCCATTTTGGGTTTAAACTTCTCTGTAGATTTCAGTCCAGCCGGGAAAGCAGCATTATAGACATCGCCCAATGGAGACATGTAATAATCGCTGATCCACGACCAGAGCCGGTATTGCCTGTCCAGAAGCACAGGGTTTTCATCCAGCACCTGCTCTATCGGTTTCACCTCAAAAGCAGGCTTCTCATCATGCGTTTTCACCGCCATACCGATATACTTCTTGCTCCTTCCCAGGGGTACGAGCAGGCGCTTGCCAAACACAACCCTCCCTTCCATTCCTTCAGGAACAGAATAGGTAAACAAGCCTGGAAGCGGCAAAGGAAGTATCACATCTACGTATTTCATAATGAAAAGTCATCTTGAGAATTATATCGTTGTGCAAAGATAACAATAAAAAAGCAGATACCCAATAAAGGATATCTGCTTTTATATATTTTAAGAAAGCCAGACTGAACTGGTCTCGTTTTTTAGAACCAGTAGCCAAGCGCAATCTGCCAAGAATTGTTGCGGCTTCTATCGCTACCCAAAACTGTTTCACCCACCTTTTCGAGAGAGGCATCTGCAGTCTTTCCACAAGCAATGTTGTAGTTAGCTGAAAGCTGAACGTGGCTCAACAAAGTAACACCAGCACCCACGTTGACGCTGAAATTAGACTTCTTCAAAGAATAACTGCTACCAGTATCCCACTTGAAATTCTTATCACCTACGTTGATTCCCCACTGAGGACCCGCAAAGAGGAAGATATTTGCCAAACTGCTCAATCCCCAACCATAGCGTACATTTACAGGAATGTTGAGAGACTTCTGCTTTACATTCTCCTTGAAATATGAATTATCAGTTCCCTGATACTTCACATCAGCCTCTTTCTGATCATAGAGAGCAGCTGCATCGAAACTCAAACCTACTACTGGCAAGGTGATCTTCACCATAGGACCTACGAAGAAACCTGTCTTATTAGAAGCATCGAAGACATCTTTGCTGAAAGACATATTGGTAACGTTCAAACCACCTTTCAAACCAAACTTAACCTGTGCGTTAGCCTGCTGCACGAACAGCAATGATGCCAACAACACCATAAAAGTCAATACTTTTTTCATACCTATTTCTCTTTTTTAATTTCTAATAATTGTTGCTCAAATCAAATAATTCCAACGATTGATACTCCGATAAATATCATTCTAACGATTAGGATTTCTATCATTATGATTCCAATGATTGATATTTCCGATAGTTATTATTTCCAACAATCAGAACCAAACCAATTAATGGCGCTCTCTTCTGACAGAAACACGGGCTGCACTGGAAGTAGAAGAACCTGAACTGCGCTGGCGACGGCTTCTTACACTTGAAGAAGAACCTGAAGACTTAGAAGAACTTCTGCGGTTTTTCTTGACAGTCTTTGCATCCTTCTTACCGGCATTGGAAATACTATCCAGAGAATCCTTTCTCGCCTGATCGCCCCAGATATTCTTCTCGAAGGCAGCCAATTCTGCCTCTATCCTCTTCTGCTCCTTGCTCATGGCCGTATCAGAAGGACAGTATTGAGCCAAAGTCTTGCCCAACATATTATTGGTCTTGTAAATCTTTCCTTTATACTGATTTCTTACAAAGTAATCATCCACACTCATCGTCGCAGCATTATTCAGATTACTGGTCATAATCTGCTGTTTCGACAGGTAAGGAGCCAGGTCGCTGTACTTCACCCAGAACAAAGGATATTTATTGCCACCATCTCCGAAATCATCCTCACGGGTCATGATAGGACAGAGTGCCAACACCTGAGTATGGAAGGTGGAAGTACGCTGGTCAAAATAAGAAGATTCCTTGACATAGTAAGACTTCACTTCGCGGGAAGGAATATCACTGTTGTCAAGACGCATTCTTCCGTTTGCATCCTTCTCATAATAAATGTGGTAATTATCCAGGAATGCCTTTGGCTTCACCAAGTCAGCATCACTGAAACTCTCGTTGCCGTCCAACTTATACTGATAAGCCTTGATACGACCGGAGAGTATCAACTTAAACATATAGGTGAACAGGTTCACCTGACTGCCCAATGGTTCCACAGGATAATACAAAGGCGCATTGGCATCATCGTTGAGATTCAACTCGCGATAGATGTCACGTCTCCATACCACATCCTCATCCATGGAAGCAGTAGTAGGAAACATGATTTGTGCACGGGTCGTCATGTTGTTGGCATTAGACTTCTGCTGAGCCTTCTGCTGTGCCTGGCGGCGCGCTTCAGGTTGAGCGCTGATTCCCAGCGTAACACCTGCAAGCATCAAAAGCATAAATATCTTTTTCATCACATTGATTTTATTTACTTTGATCATTATGTTATGCATTCTGGCAAGTTTTCCATCCCGTCCGGAATGTATATCCTGTCCAGATTCGCCTTTTTCCTATTCCAGACTCTCTCTTACCTCACAATCACTTCCATTGCAGCGGAGAGATTGCGGGTAATGCCATCAGGACCAACTGCCTTGATATGAGAAATGTAGAAGCGACGGTTTCTGGACAAGCGGCGGAATTCCTCGCGCTGACGCTCTGAGAAATTGGCACCTGCCGAAGCAAGAGGAACCGCATTTCCCATATTGTCGAAGAATACAGTCTCGAAACTCAGCACCTTGAACGGAATATCGAGCAATCCGTCATCAATCGCTGCATGAATGCCTGTTGCTCCCATCAGAGAAGCCTTTGACAGAGCACCGCCTCTATATCTGTTGGTACCCAAAGCCAGATAAGCAGTTGGGTCTGGAAGTTTTCTGACATGGAAAACAAACGGTGGCATCGTACGGGTCTGTCCCTTGTCACGAGCCGTAACTGTAATCGTCACATCCTTGCCCACTGCAGATGGAACTGCCACGAAATGTCCATTTCCCTTGGAGATAAAGGAACCGCCACTCATGCTGGCTGATACCGCATTGGCAGGAACTCCCGGTACACTGATACTGATTGGATTCTGGAAACCGGCATAGAGTACATTCATCATGTCGGCTGCCACAGTTGCTGTGTTAGGAGCCGGAATCACACTATACTTCTGCAGGAAATTGCGTCTCAGGACATCCCCCTTGGCATTGTGCATCAGAATATATCCGCTGAACTGGTGTTCACCTACGCCTCCAGCAGTAAAGGAATACTGTCCATGAGCCGTATTCACACGCATACCATTCACATAGATTTCCGGTTGCTGGGTAGTATCCACAGCCGCCATCACGATATTGGCATTGAAGCGCTCGCCAGGATAAAGTGTAGTCTTCTCCGGAATCACGAAGGCATCAAGTTTGTTGACGCGAATATCCTTCATATCTATATTAGATACGAGGGTATGGAGCACCTCTCCTTCCGCATAGCGCACATCACTCTGCAGTTTGGAGAGCAAAGTGATAGCAGCAGCCACAGGCATATTCTCAAACATATACTCCTGCCAGTTTTTGCCCAAAGTCGTTGAATTCTTTGGCACAACCGTGGCGAGGTTGCTCTGAATGATTTTCTTCTGATGCTCGTCAGTCACCATGGTGAGGATACGCTCACGATAACGGTTGATGGCATCATAGAGTTTCTTGCCTTTCCCCGTACCTGGAGCCAGCATCACGATGCCCGCAGCTTCCAGATTATCCTTATTCTCGATGTTTTTCACATCGCCATCCTTTCCATCAGCCTCTCTGACGATAGCTTCCTTCAACTGCTGTGCGAAGTTGTAGAGCGAGTCACTCATTTCCTTCACCTGAGTAGCCTTCTCAAACCATTCTTTCACCTTGGCAGGATTCTTCTTCATCTGCTCGCTGAAATCCTCATAGATAGCAGCATTCTCTGCAGAAGAATTGGCCGTGGTACGGTTCAAGCTCTCCTCCACAACAGAGAATCCGTTGAGCACCTCGGTAGAGATGTTCAATGCAAGCATGGCCATGAGGACGACATACATCAAGTTGATCATCTTCTGGCGCGGTGAAACGGGTCTTTTCTTTATTGCCATTTATTTATAACTGATAAATTCGATTGAATGCTTTACTCTTCACTTACATGTGGGGCAGCAGCTCTCATATTGACAGTCATTGCCTCGATCATGCGAGTATAAATCTTGTTGAGTTGCTCTATCTGCTGAGCCATCTTTCTGCTCTGCTCATTGATCTGGTCGATAGTACCAATCTGCTGACTGGCACCCTTCAACTGCATTTCATATACCTTGCTAATACCGGTAAGCGTACGGTTCAGATTTTCCATTTCCTCGCTATCGCGGGTCAGGCGGCAGCTCTGTTCATTTACCTTTTCGAGGGTTTCTACCAGCTTCTTCAACTCTTCCACATAGTTATTCTGTGCTTCCTCCATTTCTGGAGTTATCTGCTGCTGACCACCAACCCATGCAGTAGGACCAGCTACAGGCTGCTGAACGGCGGCTGACTGAGGCTGCTGAACAGATGAAGGCTGAGGCTGCTGAACGGCAGCATCGGCATCCTTATCATCTGAAGCTGCTGCAGAAACAGGTGAAGCTGCTGCAGAAACAGGAGAAGTAGCTGTGCCTTCAGAAATTGCAGCAGAAGGAATGCCCTGAGAAGCAGTAGCACCTGGAGCAAAGACAATCGGCTGTCCCACAACCACAGCTTCTCCGGAAACAGGATGAGAACCCGAAACTGGTTGAGAACCAGCAATAGCATTATTTGTATCATAAGTAACCTTGCCCGTTTCCAGATATTCTTCAGTAATATGTGTAGGAATATCACGACCATCGGCAGTCTTATCAAAAGGACGGTCGAAGGCTGACAGGAAGAATACAAATACCTCAGTACCCATACCCAAGAACAACATCAGATTGGCTCCCGGCAAGTGAGTCAACTTAAAGAGTGTACCCAAGATAACGATAGATGCACCCCAACTATATGCATAGTTCAGGAATGTTTGTCCAGGCACGCTATCCATCCACTTTTGCAGACGGTAAACGATATTAAACTTACTGTAATCGCCCATTTTTATTATCTCCTATTCTTTGATTTTGTAGGTTTCTGTTTTGCACTTGATGTTGTTGCGAGACTTCTCACACATCTGAATCCGATATACGAACGAGGCTGGTTCTGATATTCCCAAGAGCGCCATGCCGAACGGATGAAAGACTCAGGGTCCTTCCATGATCCACCTCTCACGCTTTTCTTCTTCAAGCGGTAAGGATCTTCCTTGGCTGCATTATAAACAAGCGTTGGATTCAGATCGTTCATGGCATCAACACCCGCTTCCGTATAAATCGTACTGGTCCATTCAGCCACATTACCTGCCATATCATACAGTCCGTTAGAATTAGGAGAATAGATGCCCACCCGGCTTGTTATCAGGTTTCCGTCCTTGGTATAATTACCACGGTCTGGCTTGAAATTGGCATAGAAACATCCATCCCCATTCTTTACATCCTTGTTTTCCCAAGGGAATTCATTCTGCTCCTTACCGCGGGCAGCATACTCCCACTCAGCCTCAGTAGGCAGACGATATCTCTGTATGAAACGTGCCTCAGGGCCCAAGCCTTTCAACAGATAGTCCGTACGCCAGGCACAGAATGCATTCGCCTGTTCCCAAGTTACGCCTACCACAGGATAATCATTATAGGCAGGATTGCTGAAATAACTTCTGAGATAAGTCTCATTATCAGAATTCTTGAAGTCATTCACCCAACAGGTAGTATCCGGATAAACATTCACGATATAGGTATTGAGAAAATCCCAAGGTCCACTCAACTGTCGGTTGATGGTCTGTCTCACGATTCTACCCTCATCATCCACATAGGCTGTATCCTTGGAAATCATGACCACCTCGTTCGGATCCACCTCGATGTCAGTATTGAGGTTACGCTCAGAAGCATTGAGACGGTTGCGACGCAAGGCAGCGGCAGTATAATCATAGATTTCATACTTATAGTTGAGCTGACTCCAATCTATCAACTTCTCTCCCGTCACAGGATTGGTCGTATAAAGACTCTCAATGGCACGCAGTTCGTCCTCATTAGGTTTCTTAGGAAGATTCTTCTTCCAGTTGACACGCGGAGGCACAGGTTCACCATTCTTATCTTCCGTAATCATATAAGTTTCATCGCCTCCATAAGAAGGATCAGCAAGACGGGTACGCAAGATAGAATCTCTCACGTAAGCAACAAATTGCTTATATTCAGAGTTGGTAATTTCAGTATCGTCCATCCAGAAACCATCCACAGAGATTTCCTTCACAGGCGTTTTTCCACCCCAAAGAGAGTCTTGCTTTTCCAAGCCCATCTTCAGGAAGCCACGGTTCACCTTCACCATGCCGTAAGGAGCTGGCTCGGTAAATCCCCTGCCAGATACGCCCACGACTTCACCACCACGACCTGCCATCGAGGTAGATTTGGCACCGAAACATCCAGTCAATGCCACCAGCACAAAGGCTGAGCAAAGCCACATGATACCTTTCTTCATATTCATATTATTCTTATACTATAGTATTCTTACACTTTTATGTTTATTTCTTCCTTTTTTTACGAGATTGATGTCAGTCTGATAACCGACAAACAACTCATGACTTCCATTGCCAGGACTGATAGCCGACGTGTACATTTCATAACTGTAACCTAACACCACTCCGTGGAACATTCCACCAACAAGGAACGTAACGGAATTGGTAGGACTATAGGACACACCGCCATACATCATTTTCTTCTCATGCGTATAGACCATCCTGCAACTTACATCTCCTCTCCAGGTCACTCCATCGTATCTGACAAGAGTAGAAGGCTTTATAGATAAAAACGGATTTCTTAACTTAATATTGTATCCGCCAGTCAAATAATAAGTTGCATCTATCTGCATTTCATTCGTTTCGCCCATTTCAATCTTAGGGGCATTCAGATGCTGTCCGGAAATTCCCACATACCAGGCACCATGCGAATAATAAAGACCAAAGCCAAGATCCAGTCCGTTACCATCAATCTGAGAGGTGGAGAAAGCAGGGTCATTAGATTCTCCTAAATCCACTTTGCTGCCATCAAAACTTTCACTTAGAAAACCAGCTTGAATACCAGCACTGAGCATACCCTTGAAAAGCCGTTTCTTGAAAGCATATTGCAAAGCCAACTTCTGATGAGTGAACAAACCTATCTGGTCGTTCATGAATTGCACACCGACACCATGATAATTCTTCAAGGCATAGAAAGGCAAATCGGCTCCAGCATACATAGTCCGGGGATTATGCTCAAAACCAGCCATGTCTAATGCATAATCAATATTCACATTTATCTTGGCTTGTTTACCTACCGCACCAGGATTGAAGGAAGGTTCCATATCAAAATAATGACTAAAAGAAGGATCGTACTGAGCATAACAGGTGGTTATACCCAGTATCATCAACAAAGTCGCTATTTTAATTCTTTTATACACGATACTATAACGGATTTTTTCTCAAAATATTGTATGAATTGGGAATAGAGATAAAAAATAAAATGAAAAAGGCTGCCCTTATCCATAAGAGCAGCCCTATCATCACTTAATACTCATCATCATTCCAGAGGAATATTAGGGCTGAATACCAAGCACTTATGGTCTTCCAACTTTTATAGTGAACATTTTATTAAGGAGTAAAAGTCGCTAAAAGGCTTTTCTAAACCTATCTTG
>ERZ1026882.403-NODE-403-length-25662-cov-7.097551_pt1 | contig 25662 bp, 12 predicted proteins | sample MGYA00380171_ERZ1026882 | MGnify/ENA primary metagenome ERZ1026882 (study PRJEB33269, sample SAMEA4719807) | human gut metagenome | biome: human-associated habitat; feature: organic feature; material: feces | place: Cameroon | collected 2013-10 ...
TATTTGATGTGACTTTCGTCAGCCACCATTACTTTAACTTCTTCCATTTTCTCTTGAATATTTTAATAATGTTCTTGTTTCTATTTCTTATTTATGGGTTGAATCAGTCGTGCAGACTGATTTCAGGGATAACCACCGAAAGTGCATTGATGATCTCCTCTTCTGTAATTCCCTTTTTCTTGACCAGGAAGATGGTGTCATCTCCTGCGATGGTTCCCAGAATCTGGGTGATGTCGCTGTTGTCAATGTTGTAAGCGATGCTGCTGGCGTATCCCGGTCGGGTTCTGATAACCACCATGTTGCCCGAGAAGTTGATGGAAAGGAATCCTGTTCCCATTGCCATGTTGCTGATCGGGATATGGTTGGATACCCGCTTGTAGAGTGCATCGTTCGGAAGTACGTATGTGTATTTACCGCTGGATGAAGCTGCCTTGGCTACCTTCAGTAGCTTGAGGTCGCGGCTCAATGTGGCTTGCGTTATCTCAAATCCTTCCTGGGCGAGCGCTTGCAAGAGTTGATCCTGCGAACTCAACTCTTGACTAGAGATGAGCATCTTCAATGTTTCCAATCTGCTATTCTTTACCTTCATACGTTGTATTTTTATTCGTTTGCGGTTGCAAAATTACATAAAATATGCGAAACTGCCAAATAAATAATAGAGAAAATGTATTTTTAGCGATAAAATGTTTCAAAAGTTCGGTTTTATGCATATTTTATGCAGTATATTTATGCATATTGCGTGTCCGCACTCTGTTTCCTTCTTCCTCTTTCTCCTCTTTAATGAAAGAGAAGTGTAGAAACTTTGTATTCAAAAGTGTATTTTCTTTGTAGAAAAATTGCAGGTATTGATTTTTTTGCTTATATTTGCAACGTAATCCTCATTGATGCAATGAGTAAGTAAACTGCAATGAACAGAATAGTCACATTATTATATATATGGTTAGGATGCATCCTTTCCATGCAAGCACAAACCCGTCATCAGATGGGTGGCATTTATTTCGCCTATCCCGGAGGTCCGTCAGCGCAGACTGGAACTTTCGGGACAGACTCTTGCTGCGTGCCTGATTCCTTGAATGGTTCCTTGCCCGATTCCCTGAAGCATGTTCGCAAGGATTCCCTGAGTCCTTCGTCGGGACTTATCCCTGCCGGTTTTACTCCTTTTTATATCAGTCATTACGGTCGCCACGGTTCCCGATGGATGGCTCATGACGACCGTTATGTATGGATATGCAGGCATTTTGAGGATGAGAGTAATCTCACTCCGCTCGGACTGCAGGTGAAGGGAATGCTGGCAAGGATGTGGGAGAATGCCAGGGGAAATGGCGGAAAGCTCACCCGGCTCGGTGCACTTCAGCATCAGGGCATCGCCCGACGCATGTTTGCCCACTTTCCGCAAATCTTTGCTGTCGGCAATCAGGTGAAGGCACGTTCCAGCATCTCCGACCGTTGTGCCAGGAGTATGCAGGCCTTTACTTCGGAATTACAGCTCCTCCAGCCCCAGTTGAACTTGGATGTGAAGACCGATTCTTCTGATATGGCATGGATAGCCCACGTTTCTCCCGAAATCAAGGCGTTGGCAAGCAGAACCAAGGTGGAACCTCTGATTTCTCCCGACAGATTTCTCCGTCAACTCTTCAGAGACATCTCGAAGATAGATGATCCTATGAAACTGATGATAGAAATGCATGCCATCACTTCATCCATCCAGGATGTGGGCTTGAATTTCCCAGTTTATCCTATTGACATAGAAGAAGCCTTGAATGCCCTCTTCACGGATGAAGAGTTCCAAGCCATCTATGAGGCGAACAACCGTCGCATGACCATCGTCAATGGCAACGAACCTACCAACGAGTCGATTCCTGCACGTTGTGCCATTCCGCTCTGGCAGAACATCGAGGCTGAGGCTGATGCCGCCCTGCGTGCTCGCCAGTCGTCGGCAACCCTCCGCTTCGGTCACGATACGGCACTCTATCGTCTGCTTTCGTTCCTCTTCAATACCGCCCATCTTCCTCCAAGTGCCAAGGATGATGAGGAACAGGTGGTCTTGGGCGACGATGTGGACAAGATGGATAGGGTGGTTCCGATGGCAGCGAATCTGCAGATGATTTTCTATAAGAATGCCCAGGATTCCGTCTTGGTGAAGTTCATGCTCAATGAGAAGGACATCAAGATCAATATCCTTTCGCAGGTGGAGTATGGCACGTGCTACTATCCCTGGAACCAGTGGAAGAAGCAGATGCACGAACGCATCCACGACCTGGAGCACATCCGCCAGCTGAATGCCATCAACACGATGGTGGGCACGGCGCAGACCAACACCCAGAGTGCCGGCCTGTTTGGCAAGGGCAGCGAGGAGCATGGCCAGACCCTGCCTGCCGTACTCGTTCCGAATGGTCAGAACTTCTGGACTCCGCAGACCCAGGATACCGAACAGAAATGCATCGCACCTTATTATTATAAGGACTCCCTTTTGCAGGGTTTCCGCTGCAGCCATTGGATCGTGGGTGGCTGCATGCAGGATTACGGTTCCTTTACCGTTGCCGCTCTGGGCGATGAGCTGAGGCTCCAGCCCGAGCAGCGCGCCACTCCTTTCAGTCATGCCGATGAGGTTTCGCATCCTCATTACTATGCGGTGAATCTGAAGGAAGAGCATCTCAAGGCTGAGATGACGGCATTGAGCCATACCTCCATCCTCCGTGTCACTCCCGAAAAGGACCAGCTGGTGCATCTGGTCATCAATCCGAATAGTGATGAAGGGCAGGGCTACATCGAGATTGATACCCTCAACCATGTGGTGTATGGCTATAATCCGGTGCATCGCATTTACCAGGGATGGGGCGAATCGGCTGGTTTCAGCGGTCACTTCGTGCTGGCTTACGATGCCAGAGACCTGGTGGATTACGGCGTGTTCGAAGGTGACAACCGGATTAGCAAGGGCTTGAAGATGCAGGATAAGCCACGCATCGGTGCCTGGCTCACTTTCCGTGGAAAGGCGGGCAAGGCGATGGAGTGGATGTCGGGCACTTCCTTCACTTCCCGTGAGAAAGCCCTGGCAAATCTCAATGCCGAGAACTACAACTATGGCGGATTGGATTTCTATAGCATGATGCAGTTTGCTGCCGATTTGTGGTGCGACCGCCTGCATACCATCGATGTGGAGCATCACGACCAGGCAAAGGTCAACCAGTTTTATGGTGCCCTGTATCGCTGTTCCTTCCTCCCTCACGAAGTAAGTGATGTGGGTGATGAAATCAGATATGATGATTTCTCCATGTGGGACATCTATCGTGCCGAGCTGCCGCTCTATGCGCTCATCACCCCGAAGCGTTCGGGCGAGATGATGCAGTCGCTAGTGAAGATGTATCAGAACCGTGGCTGGCTGCCTGCCTTCCCGTGCTGGAACAGTTATACGGCTGCGATGATAGGCGATCATGCCAGTGCCGCCCTTGCCGATGCCTATGTCAAGGGCATCCGCAACTTCGATGCGCAGAAGGCTTACGAGGGAATGCGCATGAATGCTTTCTCTACACCTTATATATATAAGGAGTATCAGGAAGGAAAGGGACGCCGTGCCATCCAGTCGTATATCAATAATGGCTACATTCCTCTGGAGGATATGGTGGAGGAAGCTTATCATACCAACGAGCAGACTTCCCGCACCCTGGAGTATGCCTACGATGATTTTGCCGTGGCGCAGATGGCGAAGGCGCTGATGGATTCCTGCAGGGATGCTTCGCAGCGACAGAAATATCAGGAAGATTACAACGAACTGATGCGCCGTTCCGAGAATTGGCGCAATGTCATCAACCCTGTCTCGGGCTGGGCGGATGGCAGATATGAGAATGGAAAATGGCTGAACAATAAAGACCTGGTTCATCGCCAGAGCTTCATCACCGAGGGGGCTGCCTGTCATTATACCTGGTATGTGCCCCAGAACCCGGAAGGGTTGTTTGATGTTATCCGACATAGCAAACCGATGGATAAGAAGGAGAAGAAGGCAGAAGACAAGGTTATCTACCGCCTGGACAGGATGTTCGACAAGGGCTGGTACTGGCATGGCAACGAACCTTGCCATCAGATAGCCTATCTTTATGATGCTGCCGGAGCTCCGGAGAAGACCCAGCAATGGGTGCACCACATCCTGCAGACGGAGTATAATGATACCCCGGGCGGTCTGTCGGGCAATGATGATGCGGGTCAGATGTCGGCATGGTATGTATTCTCCTCCCTGGGTTTCTACCCGGTTTGTCCTGGCACACCTTATTATTATATAGGTACGCCAGGTTTCGACAAGGTGACGCTGAATCTGGAAAACGGAAAGAAGTTCATCTTGTCAGCCCGAAGAAAGGATGCAGGCAGCTACCTCATCCAATCTACCTCTCTTAACGGAAAACCGCTGAATGGTTATCGCCTCTCTCACCAGCAGATAGTGAGTGGAGGACAACTGCTTTTTGAAATGAAATAATAGAAAATAAAAATTAATACTGTAGGCGTAAGCCTGGCAACTAGATCAATTAACAGATAAGTATGGATGCTGTAACGAGTTTTATTTATGGAATGAGCATGATGTTCTTTTCCATGATGGCATGGATGTTTTGGCGTAAGGGCAGTGAACGGCTCTTCCGCCTCATCATGCTTTTGATGTTGATAGCGGATGCACAGTGCCTGAAAGACCTTGTGCTTTTCTACTACAAGGGGTTCGACAGTACGGAGGGATGGTATTTCACCTCCGCTGTCGATATGTTTATCATTCCGTTCTATAGCTTTGTGCTGATGGAACTGGTAAGACCGGGATGGACCACCTGGACCAAGGCGGTGGTGCTGGAGTTGCCTTTTGTGCTGCTTCCGCTCTTGTTTCTCATCTCGGGTGCCAACATCTATTTTTATATCCTCTCGGTATGGGGTGCCGTTTATGGCGTCACCACCTTCGTTGTGCTCTTCTTCCTCATCCACAGGTATCATCGCCAGCTCAAGGAGCGTTTCTCCTATCAGGAGAACATCAACCTTTCCTGGCTCCTTGCCATCCTGGGCAGTTTCTTCCTCATCTTGGTTATCTGGACCTTTAGCTGCTTTGTCATCGATGAAGGCTTCGACAATCTTTATATGGTTTGCTCCCTGGCCATCTGGATGTTCATCTGTTACTTTGTGAATCGCCATGAGTCCGTGATTGATGAGCTGAAGGATGTGGAGGCAGCGCATGCAGAAGCTGCTCCGGAAGAGAGTGAGGAAGAAACGCAAGGTCTTGCCACTGAGGTGCAGCGTCTCTTTGAAGTGGAGAAGATCTATCTCAATCCGCGACTCAAGCTCTCGGATGTGGCACACATGGTGGGCACCAACCGTACTTATCTCAGCAGGTATTTCAACCAGGAGAATGGTAGCACGTTCTATGATTTCGTGAACAATTACCGCCTCCGCCATGCTGAATATCTGCTTCGAAACTCTGATTCTTCTATTTTGGAGATTTCGGAAAAGTCGGGCTTTAATTCTCTTTCCACCTTTAGAAGAGTCTTTTCTTCTGCTTACGGCTGTTCGCCTAATGAATTTAGAAATGCTCTGTAAATGATTGTAAACCAACTGAATTTACGAAATGAATGCATGTTTTTTACGAAATGAGTTTTGGTAACAGGCAATAAAAAAGATACTTTTTGTTCAAATGGCTTCTTTTTTTTACCAAATGAAGCCTGACTTTCGGAGAAAAAGCTTATCTTTGCATCAGAATTTTCTAGATTAGGTTTACTTATCATTTGCTTTTGATAGAACACATAAAGAGGTTGGCTAACCCGTGGAGGGCAAGCCAACCTCTGCTTTTTTATACACTAAGAAAAACTGCTGATTCCTATATTCTGATTTTTACTTCAGAAATCAGATTTCAGTTATCTGGTTTCTGAAGAAATCTTATTCCTTGTTGCTTCCGAAGATGCGAAGCAGGTAGAGGAACAGGTTGATGAAGTCGAGATACAAAGTCAGGGCACCCATGAGTGCCAACTTCTGAGCACCTTCGCTCATGTCGTACTGTGTCTGGAGCATGTGCTTAATCTTCTGGCTATCCCATGCTGTAAGACCGGTGAAGATAGCAACACCCACGTAGCTCAGGATGTAGTCAAATCCAGAACTCTTCAGGAACATGTTTACTACGGTGGCGATAATCAAACCAATCAAAGCCATGAAGAGAATCTTACCCATCGAGGTCAGGTCCTTCTTGGTGGTGTAACCATATACTGCCATGGCACCGAAGGTTCCGGCTGTGATGAAGAACACCTTGGCAATGCTGGTCATCGTGTAAACCACGAAGATGGAAGAGAGCATCGCACCATTCAATACCGAGTAGACGATGAAGAGCAGGGTAGCCGTGCTTAACGACAGGCGGTTCAGGGCACCTGTGATAATGAATACCAGGGCGAGCTCAGCGATTACCAATCCGAAGAGCAGTCCTCGGCTAGTCATCAGCGTCATCATCAGGGTAGGGCTGGCAGCCACGCCGTATGCAGTAACACCAGTAATAACGAGAGCCAGGGTCATCCATGTATAAACCTTGCGCATCAGAGCGGAGAACACGCCGCTTAATCCACGCTCCTTCTCATTGATAGCAAAGCCGTTGCTTTGCTGTTCATTCTGATTATTAATCAGATTGTACATTTCCTTTTCTGTCATAGTTTTATTTTCTAATTGTTATTCAAATACAAAGCGCAAAGATAATGCCAATTATTGAAATGAGCGATTATCTCTGCGCTTTATTAACATTTATTCCGTTCTTTTACGGCTTTCCGACTGTTCTTATCCGTTTCCTGTCGGTTTTCATCTCTTTCTTGTCTGTTGGCATCCGTGTCTCTATCCTTTATTTCAGGGCAATCTTCCTCACTGCCACCTGTTTGCCGCCTCGTGTCACTTCTACGATCACGTTGCCCTGGATGGCTGTGCGAACCTGCTCCTTCTCAGCCTTTGCCTTCTTCTGAAGGGCGAGAACGCCGTCGGCAGCATACACGCTGATGAGGTCGTTTGGCTGGAGCCCTTTGACGACGATGGTTCTGAATCCGATAGACTGGATGCTGATGTCTGACTTCATGTCAGTTGCCATGCGGTTGAAACTGATGGTGAAGCGATGGTTCTGTTCGCCTGCCTGGTTGGCATGGAAACGGTAATCGCTTTCCTTCAGGTCGATTGCCTTTCCGGTTTCCTTGTCCTTCAGCCATACGGTTTCGTATTCGCTGGCGTCGCATTCTTCAGGGATGCTGATGGTGTATTCACCTGTTTCAGGCAGACTGATGCCGATGCTCTGTTCTGCATCTATGCTGATGGCAGAGAGGAGCGAGTAGCGTCCGCCGTTGCGGGTAGCATAGATCTGAGCATTCTGGCTAGCCATCCATTTCACGCCGTCGCTTCCCAGGTCGAAGTCTGATTTCGCCTCCTGTGCAGGAACTGCGTTCAACTGGAGCTGGTCATCAACAGGAGTGCCGTTGCCGGCTCTGCTTGTTCTGTCGTTAGTCGCTCTGCTATTCCCGACTCTGCTTGTTCTGTCGTTCTGCGTGATGGCGATGTCGAGCGCTCGGGTTGCTTGATAGGCTGTTGTCGCCTTTGCGTCAGAATGCTCCACGATCACGTTTTCTGAATTCTCCAGAGTTGCAGTCTGGGTAAACACGGCATCCATTGCCGGGATGTAGCCGGTTTTTATACCATCCGTATTGATTGCCTTGTAGATGCCGTTGTCATCATCATCAACAACATATTGATAGATGACTCTGCCATATTCCATATCGTCATAGTTCATGGCGCAGAGATAAGGCGAACCGAAGAGATTCCAGCCCATGTTCTCCTTGTGGGTGAACTTCAAGCCGCCGGTATCGCTGCTTGACCATGGCTGCAGGTTGTTGTTCTGCACCAAGGTAATCTGCCCTAACTGACTACCGTTCTCTGTGTAACTGATTCCATAGAAACGGACGGTCATCTTGCCTGTTGCATCCATTTTGTCGGCATTTGCTTCCATTCTGAAACCTGCGGTGAAGTTTCGCTGGTTATCCACGCCCTTTACCCATGCTTGACTATCGCTTTGGTCGAACTTATAGTCGTACTTGGCACGAGTAGCTGCATTATAGTAGTAGGCTGTTACGCTACCATCAGCAGGATTGTTTGTACCTTCCACCTCCATATTGGTAGCCTTGAATGGCATGGAGAAGAAGTTGGTTCCTGCCTTCAGGTTTCTTTCCACAGCAAAGTTGGTGAGGTTTACATAGCTGTTGTTGCCTCTTAAACCTGCGTGGTGCTTCAGGAGCAGGAAGCCTGGGCTGAACGGATTCGTCTCAGGATAGAGAGCCTTGTCGAGTTGCAGCTCCTTGCCCTTGCCCATGACATAGACCACGGATTTGCCATGCGGATAATCCTCGCTTGTAGTCTTCTTGTCATCGGTGAGATGCCAGGTCTCGAAGCATCCGTTATCTACCTTGTTGCAACTGCCGTCTTCCTTCAGGTCCCTGATGCGCTTGTTGCCAGCCAAGTCGTGGTCGTGCATTACGTTTCCCCTGCATACCTTGGTAGGGTAGTCGTTGGCACTCGCATCATTGGCGTTGATGTCGCTGGAGGTCTCGTCAAGCTGGTACTTCCAATAGTCATCTTTCACATATTTATTATAGGTGGTTACAGATGATCTGTTGGCAGCACTACCAGATATTTCTGGTAATGCCTTTGCAGCAGTTATATTGACGGTCTTCACATTCTCCACGGTTCCTAAAGCCAGACTGTTGTAGAGCAAACCACTTGCATCGCCCGATACGTTTGTGTTTGCATCAAGGACAGAGGTAGAGAGCATGCTGTTGCCCTTGAGGCTTACGTTGCCCGAAACCTTGAATCCATCAACAAGACACATTCTGGTATCAGTACCAGTAGTTGCGTTGTTGAGTGCAAGTCCATTGATGGCAGATTGACTGGATGACTCAATGATTCCTTTTCTCTTAGAAAGGAGATCTTTCACGATGGCTTCTGTACCTGTTACCAAACTGGTTTCTTCGCGCATCGAACCGAACATCTTGACGCCTGGCATGCTGATGTTCACGTTATCTGCCTTCAGATTTCTATCTACGAAGACGTAGCCATATTTACCTTCATTCTTGTTGGCATAAAGCTCAGCCAGGTTGATGGCGCCTTGCAGGTCGTTGGTTGGACTATCCCAGCTTTCACCTGTTCCTGCAACAGCAGAACCTTCTTTTACATAGATAATCTGAATCATCTTCGTGTCGCACTCGTATGCGCCGATGTCTATGTTGTCGCCAATCAGTCGGGCAGTATTGCCCAAGTCCTTTTCTGCAGCTAAAGTTGCAGGATAATCAATTTTGTTGCCTTCATTATATTTTATTGGCAAATCAACGTTTTGGCGATATTTCTCATTGTCTCCTTGATCCAGTAACATGAGGCTAGGTCGAATTCTATAGTCTCCATTCTTTGGGTCTACAAAGTTCGGACCATTTAGTACATCTCCGTTTTCTGTATTCGCAGGGAAGGCAATGTCATTATTTGCTTTGTTCTTTGCATCGTCATCTTTAATCGTGTTGTCTCCATTGTTCCAAGTTAAGGAGTTGTAGATGCTGCCTGTTCCTTGCACACCTCGTCCTTTGTTGTTGACAAACGTAGCATTTGTTATGTCTGCTGATTGGGATTCACTGATATAAAGACCATCTCCTTCTCCGTCAGCAAACAATACGTTCCACATCTTTATGCCGGATTCGTTATCTTTTGTCGCAGCATCATTGTCAACAAACATGCCGGTTCCCTTGTTCTTTCTGAAGGCACTATTATGTACCTTTAAAAGACTTCCTTCATTATTGGTAGACAAATTAACCTTCGCATTTACTCCCACACCGCTCTGGTTCTGGAATGTGAAACCGGAAATAGTTACCGGCTTACCATTCGTTACGATGTTGAGCAGGTTCTTGGTTTTGCCCGCCTTGGCAGGGTTCTCAATGAGTACCGAAGGCTTGCTGAAGTCTTGCACCTCAGTACCGTCTGCATTTTTCGAGCCCGTACAACCGCCTACAAGTTCTATCGATTCTATAAACTCAGCCTTGTCGGCTTTGTTTACAATGAGAGAAAAGGCATCACCGCTAGAGTAGGTTGGCGAATAATAAGTGCCTCCACGTACAAACACCTTTCTCTTGCTGTTGGTTGTAGAACCTGATGTTTTGCTACCTGTTGGGTTGGCCATGGCAATGATGGCGCCACGGAGGTCGGTGCTTTGGTTGTCCCAACTGCTACCATCGCCATTTCCTTTCTCCTCCATTCCGATATAAACATTTTCGAAGTCTGTAAACTTGAATACATACTGGAATTCATACATGCCGATATCGATAGGCTTTTCTGCTTCTTTACCATTCTTGTCTTTCGGACCTACGTATCTGTTGTATGTACCGCTGGCAGGACGGATGTACTCAGATGGATAACCATATTTCTCAAGGCGTTTTTTGTGCATACTCCACCAATACAGATATTTACCAGTCTCGTTTGCATTGTTTGCATCTTTGCTTCCATCACCTGCATCTGTAAGCACAGAGATAGCCTGTGGATTCCACTTGGCATCCGGTGTATAACCTTCGTAACCCTTTGTGGTTGTAGGCGCTGTGAAGCGTGGACCATCCGATGCGATGTTCTCCTTGCTCAGCTTGATATTGCCATCCGTTGCTGTAGAAACAGGTAATTCGTCCCAGGCGCAGTTGCGCATGTGCTCTCTCTTGAGGAGAACTTTGTCACCCTCAGTTACTGTTGATTCATTACCCCAAATGGCGGTATTATATAATATAGGTGTAATCGTACCGCTTTTCACCTCGTTCTCCACATGGATAGCTCCGTCTTGCATTGCCTTGTTGTTCACGATGAGGCTGTTTACGATGTAGGCATCCTGATAGCCCGCAGTCATGCTGCCAGCATCATTAGCTCTACGGATGTAGATGGCTCCACCTTGCGAACTTTCTGTTCCCGTATATTTGCCATAGGTCACATCGTTGTTGGCTAAGAGTGAGTTGACGATATGCAGGTTTCCATTATCCGATTTTGTGAGATAGAGATAGATAGCTCCACCCTTACCTGGTTCGGTGACTTCATCCTTACTTGCCTTTTCTGATACGTTACTGTTGCCGCTGATTGTACTGCCGATGATGTCCAGACTTGCATTGTTGGCATAGATAGCTCCGCCATGCAGTCCGGAGTTCTTCATCAGTCGGCAACGGTTCAATGTATAGTTCACGCGGTTGGTGTAGATACCGCCTCCACGACCAATCTCGGCAATTTTATTTTCTCCTTCTATTGACTTCAGCTCTGTCATGGTTTCGCCATTCATAATGGTAATACCATCTAATACAACTTCGTTGTTCTGAGAAGACGAAGTTTCTGTAGATTCCGCATTACTGTAAACCACATGATAAACATTACGCTCCTTTTCCGATGCCTTGATATCACCGGAAAGAATTGTAGGATTCTGGAACTCCCATGGCTCTATCAGACCGTTCTTGTTGTTGTCGGTCATGTTGGAGTTGCGATCTGCCAAAATCTCTTTGATGTCTCCATCTGGAACCAAAGTCTTGCCTCCAAAGCTTGTTAGCTCTTCTCCTGTTTTATTTTCTGTATGTGGAACAACAGGAGTTGAAGAATACAGATCGCTTGCAGAGAAACTGCCGAAGATATCTACGTTCACAGGGATGGTGAAGCTCTGCAAGCGACGGTCTATCGTGTTCTGCTCTGGCGAAAGATCTTTATTCTGTCGCATCTTGCTCGGTTTGTAGGTTCCGCCTGTCATCAGAATCTCGAAGCGAGTAGATTCATCAGCAACTCCCTCTGTTCTTGCCTCATTGATATAGTCGAGGGCTGCTTCGAGACTGTTGAAAGGAGTAAGGAAGGAGCGGCCATAATACTTTGCCTTCTCTTCTTCTGTTACAATCTCACCACCTGTTTGAGAAACGAACAGTCGCTTTAGAAGCTTGTTTTCATCAAACGTCGGCAGGTCAGATGTGTATGCTCCGGCTGTCTGTTGCTTGGTCATGTTTCTTTCCTTACCGGTAATGTCGTAGCTGCTGATACCATAATTCTTCCATGCAGTTACGTATTCTTTCTCAACTCCGTTGCCAATCAATGGAGAATAGGCACGAGGCTTGAAGATCTTGTTGTCGTTGAAGTAATTGTCCAGGTCGCTGGTCATCTCCGTGTTCATTTTGTTGGCTGGCAATGCCATCTTCTCTACGAAACAATAGTTGTATGGGTAGAATTCTTCCGTATATGCCCCCTGACCCTGTGCTTGCAGATAGTCTAATGCCTTATAGTTCACATCACCGCTGATGTTGTTGTCGGTCTGTGCCGTATTTCCCCATATCACGGAGTTAACGCCAATCAGGGAGTTTTCCTCCTGGTAGATTCCGCCACCAATGGTTGCCTCGTTTTTGGCGATGGTGCATGAGATGACGTAGGCATGGTAGTTCTTGATGTCTTCATTCTTGTCGTTGGAACGGAGTGCATAGATGGCACCACCTTTCTGTGCCTTGTTTCTTACGATGACACTACCGCTTACGATGCTACCCTTCAGCAGCATGAGAGCACCGCCCTGGGTCGCCTGACAGTCGGAAATTTCACAGTTGCGGACATGTGCCATTCTTGGCACAATGGCTGCACCACCCATACTCTTGAAGCCCGACTTGTCGCTTGCATTACCGTCAATCAGGCGACAGCCATCTATGATGGTATTGTCTGTCAAGGCAGAGGTATTGTAGTTGTCATAGTCGCCCGTAGGCCATTTCCCGAAGCACACGGTGTGGTAGCCGTTCACCTCCTGGTTAACGGCAGAACCTTCTTTTACTTCGGTCTTCGCACTTAATACCGTCTGGTAAGTGCTGATACAGTCGCGCTTATCATTATCCCAATTGGCGGTTCCGACTTTCGGCTTTCCTCCTTCCTGGTCACCCTCATAGTAGCCACCCATCAGGCATACTCCGTTAGGAATCAGGAAGGTGTAGCTCTGCGGGTCGCTAGGGTCTGCCAGCGTATTGGCATGATAAACAAATCGATTTCCTGTATCATCACCCTGATAGCCTGCCACTTTTACATACACCTGATGCTTTTGGCTATTATCTGTGATGCCCTGGTTCGCTGTTTTAAATTTCTCTCCTGCAGCAGTCAGCACACTTTGCAACTTGTCTGCGCAGGCAGCGTTTTCCAGACTGTCTCCACTACGGTTTCCCCATCCGTTTTGGGTTACATAATAGATGTAATCTACAATACCTGCATCGTTTGTCTTTTCCTGTGGTGCGATATTGCCAGTATTGTCAGCCTCGTATGCTCCGATATCAATGGCGCAATCCTTGATTCGGTTGGTATAGTCCATGTCGGTTTCAGGCAGGATGATTCCTTTTCCTACATTTGTGGTTCCACCATTCAGACACTTGTTTCCCGTCAAACCACCCGCCTCGTACAGACGGAAGTTGTTCTTCAGTCGGGCATTGCGGAAGCGGAAATTTCCGTTATGTCCACTTTCGTAGGTCTGGTCCTCAAATGGAAAAGCCAGATCTGTGCCAGTGAAATTTCCATCGCTTTCCTGGAATTTGCTGCTCAGGTCACTACTGTTCATGTAGCAGTTGTGGGATGGATTCATCTTGCCCGATGCTGCAGAGTTTACCTGATCTGTGATGCTTTTGCCGTTGTTGTAATTATCATAGATGATACAGTTGTAGAGCGAGAGTTGTGATTCAACTCCGGTTTTGCTGTCCTGCCAGTGATAGATGCCGGTTCCGTTTGTCGCCATATTGTAGGCGATGGTATTGTTGTAGAACTTGGCACTCTCCAGGAAGATACCTCCGCCACGGCTAGTTCCGTAATAGCAGCGGTTGTTTGCCACCACAAGGTTGTAGCCGGTGCCTTGAATCATATAGGCTCCGCCTCCATAACTTTCATCGCTGCTGGCAAAACTCAGGTTTCTCAGCAGATAACTGTTCGAAATCTTACTGTTTTCACCATCCATATACAAACCGCCACCACGCACACGACTGCCATGGTTGAAGTTGTTGACGATGATAAGATTTTCCAGTTCTACTCCTCGGAATACGCGCACACCGGCTCCTCCGTCTCGGTTGGCACCAGGATAGTTGATGATGTAACCGTGACGTACAGAGAAGCCATCCCATTTGGCATACTTGTAATCCTTGTAGTATTTGTCGTCTTTTAAATTTCCGTTATAGCGTACGGCATTACCGTCGGTACGTGAGGTGTTACCATTACCTGATGGAGACCAGGTAGGAAGGCAGACGTCTGGCTGATACAGTACATAGTGGCGTTCTGTATTTCCACTGTTCATCAACGTCTTGGTATAGCCATATTTAGAGCCATCTTCAGGTTTGTCCTCCTGATACCACATTTCCTTGCTGCTGTCTGTGAAATAAACAGGCGATTCCTTTCTGATCTGGAGAATGGTCTCATACTTGGTCTTGTCTAGATTCTCGTATTCCTTACGTGCTGGCACGTATTGTGACAGCAGCGGATGGCGGTCATCTTCTCCAGGATAGCCTTCGTATGGAAAACCGCCTATTACCTCCACCTTGTCTCTGACCACAAAGCCTTTGTAGTCTGTATAGATGCCTGCACCTACCCAAACTACCACCCGGTCTTTCTTGTCTGTGATATCCTTGTTCAATTCTGCCGCTCTTTCCACAGCATATTGCAGACCGCTGATGTAACGCTCCTCTCTGTTGTTGGCAATCTTGTTATAGGTGCCCCAGCCAGAGAGATACTGCTTGTTCTGGTTACCTGAACTTTCCCAGAATTTACCATAAGAATCTGTTTCTGAACGATACTTGCCTTTAGCTTGACTATAATCCGTATTGTCAATAGTGGTGCTAAGCAGCGTATTGTCATTCTGCTTTACATAGAATTCATTACCTTTTCTATTCTTTGTGTTGTCACACATAGCGTTACCGATGATAGCCTTGTCCCAGCTGCTTCCGTCATATTCGGTATTTGATTCATTCAGAAGATTGAAGTCTGGGTTGCCGTCCTGGTCATCATTGTTGGCATCGCTGCTGCTTTCATAATTCTTGTTGTATGAACGCACGTAGATAATCTTTCCTGCTTTTGGCAGGAGAGCTTCGTATGCACCCAGGTCAGGAGCTCCACCAAGGTTGCGGTCTTCGCCGGTGATGTCCTTGGCTGTTGCGTTGCTGGCTTGAGCGTTGTTGATGATTCTACCTGCTTCTGCTGAACTGGTCAATGGTCGGAAGGATGAATAGCCTCCGTAATATACGTTGCCGCTCATCCGGGCACCCACTTCATTGGTTGGGTTCATAAAGTTGAGGGCTCCTTCTTTGCCAAGCGTGTTGAAATTCTCTTCCAGGCTGTTGTTGCATTCCGAACCTTCCCATGCACCGTTGATGTACAGTTTATTTCCTACAGCATACGAGGTTGCCTTTACAAGGTCGTAGTCTGGCGCAACTCCCTCATTGTTGATGATGCTCACGTGGTTGAGCGTGAGCGAGTTGTTGCTGCCTTGGCTCTTGTTCAGATAGATGATGGAAGGCAGTTCAGACGGGTTCTGATTATGCGGATCCTTGCTTGTGTTGTTATTGATGACGCAGTTCTCTAGCTCCAATCTTACATTCACGGCATCTGGCATGGTTGCGATGGCGGCACCATCTGTAGCCGTGTTGTTCTCAAAGATGCAATTCTTCAACTTCACGGTGGTTGGTTTGCTGCTCTGATCCATACTACCTATCAGCATGCCGCCACCATAAGGCATGTAGGCTGTACCGGCAGCGAAGGCATGGGTAAAGGCATAGCCGTCGATGGTGATGTTGGCACCCGCTTCGATGCGGACCAGGTGGTAGAGTCCCTCGTTGAGTTCAGAACCGCTGAGGTTTCCGTTCAGTTCGGAACGGTATTTGATAGGGTCACGGTCTTCATCTTTCGGATTCGGGTTTTCTGAATACCCAGGATAACCGCCATACACGGTTACAGGAAGTACGCAAGGTTGAATTTTAAAGGTGCATGACCTGGCGTCAGTTTCCTCGAAAGTGTAAGCAATCTTTGGTTCGAATGTACCTTCACGACTGCAGATTTCAAACTCCCAACCGCTGTTTTTCTCAATAGTGAATTCCTCAGGCGTAGTACTGCCCTTGGTAACCACCTTCACCTTATCCCCATACTTGATGTCGGCAAGATAACCGAGAATTTCATCTACAGATGATGAGGTATAGCTCTTTTCCCACGACTCTCCTGTTCCGTCCACCAGTTCTCGTGAACGGTCAAAGTAGATGCGCAGACGTTTTTTGGTATCATTCTTTTCAAATACAAGGTCTTGGTTGTCAGCTATATAAGCTCCTGTTGATGGAACCGAACTGATAGCCTTTCCGCTCAGGTCTATTTTTGGCTGATACAGGTAGGAAGATGGCAGGAGGGCATAGCTGATGCCCACGTTGCGCAGTCGGGTTCCTTTCACGATTTCCCAGTAATAGTTCACCGTCTTCATGTCTGTAAGTACACCACGTTTCTCGTTGAAGGCTTCCACTGTGTTGTAAGGTGCTTCCGTACCCATCACGAAACCCTTTCCTGAGTAATACGTGTTGATGGAGATGGTTCCGCTCTGATAGGTGTTGGTCCATTTGGTTGCATTTACATCAGAGATGGCGTTGTTGTAGAACTGTACGGTCTTTTCTGATGGCTTGGCTGCATAAATCTGTGCCATGGATGCAGAGTTGCTGGTGCCAGACTTGTGCCGGAGCAGAGAATTGTTCCAGATGACATTGTTGGCAAGCAGACCCTTTTTCTTGATATACACACCACTCGTGTTGGATGACATCTCGTCAGCATCATCCTTAGTGTTGGTGGTATAGTTGTTGGCGATGGTGTTATTAATCACCAGTCCATGACCATCCAGATACACAGCACCATTTCGGGTACTGGTATTGTTGCTGATTACTGAGGTGGCAAGAATCTGATAATAGGCTTTCTCTGAGTTATCAGCGTCACCATTCAGATATACACCCGCTCCCTGATAGGCAGAACAGTTGGTTACCATGCTTCGGGTGATGAAGCCGGCTTCGTCTATATAGATACCTCCGCCCTGGTAAGCCGAGCAGTTGTATACCAGGTTACCTTCCGTCTGTCCGTTCTTGCAGTAGATGCCGCCGCCACGTGGCTGGGTGTTTGTGGTTTTCTTCATGCCAGGGTTGCAGAATCTCACGGTGCAGTAACGCATTCGGGCTGATGGGTCGTTGATATAAACGCCTGCACCACAGCCTGGGGCGTATTCGGCTTTGTTCGTATCGTGAAATTTACCTCCCTCAATGGTGAAGCCTTCAAGATATACTTCGTCGGTAAAGGCATTTCCTCCAGGCAAGGGAGCAAACCATACCACATGGTAGGAACCGCTGTTCTGTATGTTCCAGGCTTCGTCATTATTACTCCAGTTGGCATCGTCGCTTCCCTTGAATTCCGCACCCCTGATGATGGATTCTTGTTTCCAGCCCCATGGCTTTAAATCCTTGGATTCCTCGATGCGCTCGGAACGTCTTTTTTCGGTTCCCTTAAATGCACCATAAACGCTGATGCCATTCTTCATCAGCAGGGATACCGGGGATGATGTATCATCGGTAATGCGGTCTTTTACTACATAGGTTCCGGCTGCTACCCAGACTTCGCCTTTCTCGCCTGGTGCATTTTCTGCCAAATCGTTGATGGCCCACTGGATATCGTCCGTGGCATCATCCCATGATGTTCCGTCGCCCTTTCCCGCTTTCTTGGGTTTCACGTATCTGATGCGTCCTGCCTTCATGCGGGCATACTCGTAGGCTCCGATGTCGATGGTGCTTGTCTGATAGCGTGTTCTGCCCATGATGTCGGTAGAAGTTGTTTCCAGGTTTGCATTAACTACGAGGTTGGTGTAGTATTCCAGTTTTCCCTTGTTCAAAAGGGCAGAGGTTTCCTCGAAAGTGAAGGCGGTGCTGTATAATTGCTTCAGGTTACTGCTGAACGAGAAGTCGTAACCCTGGGTTACGGCACTCTGCTTGAACCAAGGGGCTGGCTTTATGCCGTGGTTCTCGTTGCTGATCCTTACGTTCCCGTTGGCGTCGGTATTGGTATCGGTATGGGTAACTTCTACTTCCGGAAAAGCACAGGAATAGAAGGCAGGACGGCTGTCTTGCTTGCTGAGTGCAGTAGAATGCCAGAGCACGCTGTTGTAAACTGCTCCGCCGTCAATGCTGTTTGATGCCCCGTCTGTGGTCAGGTCTGCGGCGGATACGGTATTGGCTATTACAGAACAGTTGACGATTTTCGATGTGCCCGAAAGTCGGATACCGCCGTTTGTGTTGTTGTTGATGTTGCAGTTGTAGACGGTGGCAGTTCCGTCTATCCACATACCGCCACCTTCGTTTTCGCTGGAGCCTCGCTTGCCTGCTACATTATTAAAAATGCTGCAGTAGCTGATGGCTGACAGCTGGTTGGTACAGGAATTATCTACATAGATGGCACCGCCGCGCATGCCGTAGTTGTTCGCAAAGTTACATTGCGAAATACGGAAGAAGCGACTCTGGGCATTGCCGTCGTTGCTGTTGTTCACCACGTAGATGCCGCCGCCTCTGCCATTTGCAGAGGTGTTCTCTCCTCTGGCATTACCTGCTGCGATGAGGAAACCGGAAACAATGGTTGGCTTGTTGCCGTCGTTGGTGTTGTCCTGTGTTACGCCCATCTGGAGGGTCAGCACATGGGTGGCATTGTCGGTGCGGGTGGTGTTCTCTGGATAGATAATCAGCTGCTGGCTCGCCTTGTCGTTGGTGTTGATATCGCCCACCAGAGCCGTCTGATACTTCATCTGATATTTGTGTCTGCCCGTAGGGAGATCGTTCTTGATGGTTTCGTCTCCTGCAAAACCTCCATACATGGCAACGCCCGAAGGGAGAACGAAGCCTCCCTCCGGTGCCTTGTAGATGTGACCTGTAATATCCTCGTAGCCTTTCACCCAGATTTCGTCGCCAGCCTTGGCTAGGTTCAGCGCCTCTGTCAGGGTGATGGCATTCTCCCATGATAAACCGTCGTTGCTGGAGGTCGTTATCTCGGAATCTACTTTCACATGATAGGTCTTGCCTTGTGCAGACAAGGCGATGGAGCAACCCAGCAACAGGAGGGTTGCGATAAGCTTGCAGTATGTTGGATAGAGTTTTCTCATGATGAATATTCTCTTATTATGTTAGAATTTGTCGATGATGATGTTGCTCGCATTACCGATTTTGGCTCCCTTGATGGTTACGTTGATCTTGTACCATTGGGCAGGATTGAAACTTTCTGTCCGTTTCTTGAAGTCGAAAGTTATCTTGTCGGATTTTTCCTCTGTTGCGCCATCTCTTTTCGTCTTGATATCGAAGGTGATGCGTGGCTTCGTATAGCCGTCTGGAAAAGTGTAATGATAAACTCTTCCGTTTCGCTTGCTGATTTCCGAGGTGTTGATGAAGGTTTTCTGTCCGCCTACAGATGTTCCTTCTATTTTTTCTTTTTTGGTATAATCATCATAGAGGGTAGGGAAGAGCCGTCCGTTTCCTGCACTCGTTGTGCTTGTGCCTTCTGCCTCACCATGATAAATAAAACCTTCTACTTTCACATCCTTGAACTTCGGATTTCCCTTGTCGTCATTCTCGTAAGCTCCCTTGGCATCCCATTGGATGTCGAGTTTGCAGGCAAGCCTGCCCAGCACCATGCGCCAATATCGCTTGGTGCTGCTGGTGGTGTTCGAGTTGAACTCCACGGGAATCAGTCGGTTGCTGGTCAACGTGTTGTTGGTAACATCCACTTCTGTAGCATAACCAGTGGCTACGCTGATGAATTTGGCTATATCCATCAAATTGCTGATTTTATTATATGCGTAATCGTTGGAAATCTGCAAGTTATAGATGTCTGTGTTGTGGTCTTTTCCGTCCTTTGCTATCTCGCTTAAGGCTTTTTCCAGGTCCAAACCTTTGCCGCCGCTATAGGTTACACCATAAACGCAGCAGGTGCCTAGTGGCAGATAGATGGTGTAGTCGTGATAGCCATTGGCATCGGCTGGAGATAGGGTGGAGGTGTAATGACTCACCGGCGTACGACGGTCAAATTCTTCCTTTGTAAAGGTATCGTAATACACCATCGTGCTGGCTGATCCGTCATAGATATCTTTTCCCTTTGTCTTTTCCGTATAGGCGATGATGATGGTGAGCTGGTCCCAATCCACCTTGTCGTTGGTGTCTTCTCCCGGGTCTCCAACGCGGGTGCTTGACTTGTCGTTAGGCACGGAGAGGGTGAGCGAGATGGGAGCCAGCGTGTCCTTTGGCCTCTCCTCGCTCTGCTCGCTTCCGCTGCATCCTGCCAGCATGATAAGCGATAGTATCGCAAGTATGTATTTCGTAATATGATTCATATATCAAATCTTTATAGCCGTTGAATTCTTCACTCTTCACTCTTCGTTCTTCACTTAAATCTCCACATCGTGGCTTCCGCCTGGCTTCCAGTCGAGTTTCACGCTTACGCCTACGGCGGTGTTACTGGTAGAGAGCGAACCGTCTTCCTTCAGTCGGGTCTTGATAATCTTAAGCTTGCCGGCTTTCAGCGGTTCGTTCATGGTGAAGATGGTTTCGGTGTATTTGTCGTTCACCTTGGCGATGACGTGGTAGCGCCATTCCGGTTTGATGCTCGGGAAGCAGACTGTGTATAGGGCATCGTGGGTTGGAATGGAGTTGGTGATGAAATCCTGGTTGATTCTCTTTGCCCTGACCATCGTGTTGAGGCTGGAAGAATAGGTGCTGTCGTTCACCTGGAATTGGGTTGCCACGCCTTCTACAAATCCCCAGAGTTCTGTGGGCTGCACCTTGCTCTGGTCGATGACCACCACAGCTGAGCTGTTTGCCATATAGAGCGTGGTTTGCAGATCGTGTTCGAAATCGTTCTCGTCGATGGTGAGTCGGGAAGTGAACAGTCCGATGTTGTGACTGTTGATGGTATCTTTTACCTCTTGCTGCAAAGCGAGTGATTTACAGGAGTTTGCATTGATGATTTTTACGTTGTCGGCACTTCCGGTATTGGCGAGAGAGAGGTTCTGATAGTTGTTGCGTGGCAGATAGATGGTGTAGGATACCGAGTTGGCACCCATCTTGTTTGCCTCGTGGTGGGAGAGTTCTTCGCCTACGAAGAAGGAGAGGCCGTTGTCGTGGGCATGGTCGGTGAATACCTTACTGAGTGCCTGTTTCAGCCGGGTTGCAATCTCCTGTTCTTCGATGAGGTTCAGATCCACGTCAATCACGGTGTTGATCTGCGTATTGAGTTGCAGATTATATTGTATCTTATAGTCTTTGCCGCAGTCGCTCATATCTTCATCAATGCATGAAGATAAACTGGTGATGAGGCTGATGGTCATCACGGATGCCAGTAAAGTGTTATATAGTTTTTTCATTGTACTTTTTGCATTCTTAATGTTCGACAATCTTCCTCTACAAATATTATTATAATTTGCGTTTTCTATTGCACACTACACGGAAGTTCAGCAAATAGCTGTGTATAAGGTTGTTATGTGAGTGTAGCGTGCAATAGTTTCCGAGATTTCTGCGTATGCTGCGATACGCTGATTTCGAAAGCCCGTTTGCGAAGGCAAGTGTAGGCGAGAGCGGAGTGAAATTCCGTACATTTCGCAAAGAGCCTAGGTATGGCAGCTAACTTGCCTGCCAAGCCCCATTTGTGTTTCTAGAAAGTTCCCCCGCACGCCCTTTTGGAACGTGTGGGGGATAAGCTATCGTTTTATTCTATCTGGCTTAAAGTTCTACATCGAATGTAATACCTTTCTGCCATGTAAGATCTACTGCAAGACCTACGTTAATCTTTGATGTACGCAGGTCAGGGATATGGTTGTATGCCTTCTTCAAATCTTTGATGGTGAAGTTGGCAACTGTAGTATGATCCTTGACGAATACATGGTCAACAGCTTCTGTAGTGTTTCCACTGAGCTTCAATTCACCTACCAAATAGAATTTGGTGTTTGCAGGAATTATGCCTTCTGCACCATAAAAAGCTTCACCTGAATTATTTTCTAATTCTACGGTTACGAATACGTTGCTTTGCTTGTTGGCAGTTGCATCCTTGTTGTCCAATACCAATGTATAGTTCGGCTGTGATTCTGTAGAATTTGCCGCAAAAACATTTTTCACGTCCTTATCGTAAATCGTATATTTGAAATCACTAGTGCTGGTAGTATTGGGTTCGAAATTCCAAGCTACACCTTCTGGCTGTCCACCAACTAAAATGCCAGTAACCTTGAAGCCTCTATTTGGTACAGATATAGTGTTGTTATTGTCATATCCAAAATTGCCATCATGTGCATTATCTACTAATGAGTTACTATTGCATTTTATAGTTGATTTCAAGCACGCAACACCATATTGAAGTGGCTTTTGTAATGCAACGAAACGAGTTCTGTTCTCTACTACATCTTTGTAGTCTGAAGCCCATGTGTCTTCTTTAAGCCATTGATCATAAGAAGGTAAGTCTTTAATAGCTGTAATTTCATCTTGGGATGTCTTTACTCGAGAACTTACAAAATATGCCAACTCTGCAGGGTATGTGATTTTGGTATAATCAATGTTGTTGCTTGTATTTGCAGTACCAATGCCTACACTATTTGCCTCGACAAAAGCAAATTGCCCATTCTCCCACTTTACTTTTGCTACGCCATCAGGTAAGTCCTTGTCTTCTGGGAATGTTACTCTTGTGAGGGTGGTGTTCAGAGCGGTATTACAGTTCTCGACGATTTTTTTTGCCAACTCGTTCTCCGTAGACTCATTCTTACCACCGATAACGTTTTTTAAGTCAGTAATGAGTTCTTTTACTGAAGTGGCAGAACCCGCAGTCAAGCTTATAAATTTCGTGTAGCGAGAAGCTAATGCCTCGCGCTCATTCTCAGTGCCGAAATCAGATGGGGACTCCTTCTTAATTTCAGACCATTTGATGGCCTTTTTGTTGCCTTCAGTTCCTACCTCTATGGAAGTACCTGCAATAGTGTTCAGTGCTGTCAAAATATCTTTGCCATCTTCTGCAAAATTCGGATTCTTATAAATAGTTTCCAAATTGAAATTGAGGTTTGACAATGCCGTCGCACCTGTAGCATTTCCATATGGATTTGATAAATATCCAGCTTGGAAATTGTCTCTGTCGATACTCTGCCATGTTACTGTATATAATTTTCTTGGAGCTTTAGCATACAGAATAATATTCTTTGTTCCGACAGGAATAGCAATATCACGATAAACACTACGCCAAGATGTTACATTTACTCCGCTGAGGTCCTCTTTTTCACTTGATGCATTTCCGCTAGTTCCAAGATTAAGAGATTCGGTAGATGTAGACATCTCTCCTTCACTCGTACCAGGTGTACCAGTGAAAGAAAACATTTCCATATTGTCCAATCCCAAAAAGCTTTTGTCGTTTTGGGTATAATGCTCTGTCATTCTCGTTGAAACTCTGGCATTTCCGCCCTCATCATTTCCGGCATACGGAATGTTCAGGTAGAACTGTGTCTTCACCACCTGTCCTGCCACGCCTGATTCTCCGTCCAGAGGATTTTCTGAATCTGATGAGCAGGAAGTGAAACCTGCTACGCTTGCAAGTAGTATTGCACTTGCCAAGCTGAATAATTGAAATCTTTTCATAACTTTAGTCAGATTTTTAGTATGTAAATAATCTTGTTAATTAAAAATTCTATCATATTGCATGAGGTTCTTCTTCGCCTCCTCATCGCCAGTCTCCATCGCCTGCTGCCAGTAACGGTGGGCGGCTTCTCGGTTGCCCGTCATGTAGTAGGCTATGCCGAGAGCATTGGCGGCTCGCTTGTCGGCTTTTACCTTCTGCAACTCCTTCAACGCCTCCTGGTAACGCTCCGACCTGAGCAACTGGGTGGCTAGGTTGATGGTGGTCGCCGCCTCGTCAGGTACGTAATCGTAGTAGATGCGGAGGAAACCGGAATTGCGCTGGTTGCCCAGAATCTTATCACGAAGTTCTGCCCATGCCCTGCCTTGGTCGATACTCTTGATGCGACGCTCCCTGCGGTCGGCATCAGGCTCGCTGTCGATAATCCTCAGCAGTTCGTCCCGGCATTTCAGATTGCTCTCCTTGATGCTATAGCGAAGTTCAGCCCAAGCCTCTCCGCCGTTGTTGCACTCGAAGAGCGAATCGGGGAGCAAGGTGCGCTGCTGGATATAATCCTTCAATGCCTCTGCTCGCTTATCTGCCAACTGTTCATTAAATTTCACGGAACCGTCGATGGATGCGAGACCCACTATCTGGATAATCTTCACCGAAGAAGTGGTATCCTTCGTGATGGCTTTGGTGATGTCGATAATCTGGTCGAGCACCTTGTTATTATTGCGGAACTCCTGCGTAATCTCAGCCTTCGACTTCGGGAAGAAGATGTAGAGTGCTCCTTCTTCCTGGCTCAAAACCAAATCCTTGGTGTAAGGACGATAGTTTTTAACGTATTGAAGCACAGGATTGTTTTTCTGCAATTCGCCCGCCTTGCCCGTGTTGTCCTTGACGAACGAAAGGGCTGGGATAAACTGGATTTCGTTGAGCGTACAGCTATCTTCCGGAAGGATGATCTCCTGTGGCTCCTTCTGTCGGCAGTTGTCCATGCGGTCGGTAGGACCGATGTTGTAAACCAGCGAAACAGCCAACTTGGTAGGCATCACGAAAGTCTTGTTTTTTTTCTCGATAGCCGTACCGCATTTCCCATAACAGTTATATTTGGTATAGCGAGTAAATCCCACTCCCAGTCCCAGTGCCGTTTCCAGGTTCCATCTGTTGCTCTTGCCGAGCGACCAGTCGTAACCATACACCAGTCCTATGGCACCCAAGTCACCTTGGAACCGATGCTTTTTTAGCTCTGGAAAAAAGCCGAAGGGGAAGTGTACGCCGCCCGCATTGTAATGCGAGTAGAGTATGTTGGCTCCCAGGAAGTGTCCGATGTAGGGGCATCCGAGCCAGTATCTGATTTCTGGTTGTATCGCAATGTGCTTCAGTTTTTTGTTTCCACTATACGTAAATGTGTTCCATCCTAATGATAGATCCATCGACAATCGGTTAGATAGTCTGGTTTCTGCAGCGATATTGGGTGTTGTTGTTGCCCAGTATGCTAGGTTCGTCTTCAATCGCCAGTCTTGTGCCAGCGCGGAATTCATCGTAACAGTAGAAAGCAAGAGGAGCAGCATGCGCAGTCCATTACTTCTATTCATGAATCGGTCTATTTTAAATTGTTCTTAATTTTCTTTATCGTTCTCAGATATACCGTTTTTTGTGCGGATATACCATGTTTTTTTGTGCGGATATACCTGATTTTGCTCAGAATATACCATTCAAGTCTTTATTACTTTCATTTTTTCACAGACAAAGGTAGCAAAAAAACTAATAGTCTCCAAAAAAACGGGGGGGGTAATTTTCGTATTTTAGATTTTCTTAACCTTTATAGTATCGTGTGCGTACACACATGCGCCCAGCGTGTGTATATATATTATAAGGAGTTTGATGGGAAATTAAAAGTCAAAATGTTTAAGACTGTTAAATTTTAGACAAAAATAAAACTTTCTTCTCTGAAAATTTGGTGGTTTCGAAAATAGTTAGTACTTTTGCACTCGCTTTTGAGAAATCGCT
>ERZ1026882.404-NODE-404-length-25623-cov-6.670956_pt1 | contig 25623 bp, 19 predicted proteins | sample MGYA00380171_ERZ1026882 | MGnify/ENA primary metagenome ERZ1026882 (study PRJEB33269, sample SAMEA4719807) | human gut metagenome | biome: human-associated habitat; feature: organic feature; material: feces | place: Cameroon | collected 2013-10 ...
GGAGATAATCATGGCATACAAAACATATTCCATGGAGCTTGCCGGAAGAACTCTGTCTATCGACATCGGACGAGTTGCAAAGCAGGCGAATGGTGCTGCCTTGATGCATTACGGAGACACAACGGTTCTTTGTACTGCCACAGCATCAGAGAAGCCACGGGAGGGAATTGATTTCTTCCCTCTGTCAGTAGAGTTTGAAGAAAAAATGTACTCTGTCGGAAAGATTCCGGGAGGTTTTAATAAGCGTGAGGGAAAGGCATCCGAGAATGCAGTTTTGACAGCGCGTGTTATTGACCGTCCAATGCGTCCTTTGTTCCCAAAGGATTACAGAAATGACTGTTCTCTGAATAACCTGGTTCTTTCTGTTGATCCGGAGTGCCGTCCGGAGCTTGTTGCTATGATCGGTTCTGCTGTTGCAACAAGTATTTCAGATATTCCGTTCTACGGACCATGCGCTACCACACAGATGGGTATGGTAGACGGCGAGTTCATTGTAAACCCAAGCCAGGAGGTATGGGACAATGGTGATCTTCGTCTGACGGTTGCTTCAACTGCAGAGAAGGTTATTATGATCGAGGCCGGAGCCAATGAGATTCCGGAGGACAAGATGATCGAGGCAATTTACAAGTGTCATGACGTTAACCAGACCATCATTGCACTGATCAATCAGATGGTAGAAGAGATTGGTAAGCCAAAGCACGAGTATACAAGCTGTGCAATTCCGGAGGAGATGTTCGAGGAGATCAAAAAGATTGTTCCTCCTGCTGAGATGGAAGAGGCTGTATTCTCTGATGATAAGCAGACAAGAGAGGAGAATGTACGTCAGGTAACCGAGAAGTTAGCTGAGGCATTCGCTGAGAAGGAAGACTGGCTGGAGATTCTGGACGAAGCGGTATATCAGTACCAGAAGAAGACAGTCCGCAAGATGATCCTCAAGGATCACAAGCGTCCGGATGGTCGTGAGATCACACAGATCAGACCACTGGCTGCAGAGGTTGACTTGATTCCTAGAGTTCATGGCTCTGCAATGTTTACCCGTGGACAGACTCAGATCTGCAATATCACAACTCTGGCTCCTCTTTCTGAGAAGCAGAGAATTGACGGACTGGATGCCAACAAGACAGAGAAGAGATATATGCATCATTATAACTTCCCTTCATACTCTGTTGGTGAGACAAAGCCTAGCCGTGGACCGGGACGTCGTGAGATCGGTCATGGTGCTCTGGCAGAGAAGGCATTGCTTCCGGTACTTCCAAGTGAAGAAGAGTTCCCATATGCAATCCGTTCCGTATCTGAGACTTTCGAGTCAAACGGTTCTACATCCATGGCGTCTACATGTGCATCCTGCATGTCATTAATGGCTGCCGGTGTACCGATCAAGAAAATGGTTGCTGGTATTTCCTGTGGTCTTGTAACAGGCGAGACAGACGACGATTTTGTACTGCTTACAGATATTCAGGGACTTGAGGACTTCTTTGGCGATATGGACTTTAAGGTAACCGGTACGGAGGATGGTATTACAGCCATTCAGATGGATATCAAGATCCACGGTCTGACCCGTCCGATCGTAGAGGGCGCCATCGCAAGATGCCGCGAGGCAAGAATGTTCATTATGGACACTTGTATGAAGCCGGCAATCAGTGAGCCTCGTGAGAAGGTTGGCCAGTATGCACCAAAGATCATCCAGATCATGATCGATCCACAGAAGATCGGTGATGTTGTTGGACAGCGTGGTAAGACTATCAACGCTCTGATCGAGAGAACCGGTGTGAAGATCGACATCAACGATGAAGGTCAGGTTTCTATCTGTGGTGAGGATGAGGCAATGATGAATGAGGCAAAGCGTCTCATCGAGATCATTACAACAGACTTCCATCAGGGACAGATCCTGGAGGGTGATGTGGTGAGCATCAAAGAGTTTGGTGCATTTGTCGAGTTTGCTCCTGGCAAAGAGGGAATGGTTCATATCTCAAAGATTGCAAATGAGCGTATCAACCATGTAGAAGATGTTCTGACTCTTGGTGATCATGTAAAGGTTGTTTGTCTTGGCAAGGACAAGATGGGCAGAATGAGCTTCAGTATCAAGGATGTAAAATAATTATATAGAATAATTTTAAGTGAAATGTGAAGACTCCAATTATGGGGACTTCACATTTTATTTTTGTGTATAGGAAAATGCTCGTTTCCCCATTTTACAGAAAATAAAATGAGGAAAGTATATTTTGTCATTGACACAATTTTTTTTTGGGAATATAATATACTAAATGAAATAGAGAATAAAATTCTAAATTATTAAGAAAGGAGGACAATTATGCTATATGATTATATCAGGGAACATTATAAAGAAGCGGAACCTATTTTCTTTTCAGATCTGGAAAGAGAAGATATCAGCAAGTCTGCCTTGAATCAACAGCTAAAAAAGCTTTGTGACAAGGAACTTCTTAGAAAATACGATATAGGAGTATATTATCTTCCAAAGAGAACCATGTTCCATTCTGTTGTTGGTCCCAATGCGGATATGGTGGCGAGATATCGGTTTATTTCTAAGGGAGAGAATATTGACGGGTTTTATGGCGGCAATTCCTTTGCCAATCAGATAGGAATAACGACACAGGTTCCGCGAGTGGTTGAAATTGTAAGCAATAATACAAATTCCTCCGATCGAAAGGTGCGTATAGGAAATAGATGGTTTTATGTGAGAAAGCCAGTTGTACACATTACAAAAGAAAACGTATATGTATTGCAGATGCTGGAATTGTTAAAAAATCTTGATGCATATCTTGATTATTCTTATACAGAAGCAAAGGAAAAGTTTGCAGAATATATAGCGATCCATGAAATCAAAAGAAGTGATGTGGATTGTTATATCAGGAATTATCCGATGTCAACATTTAAATATTATTATGAATTGGAGTTGTATCATGTACTTGCATAAGGAAAATAGAGAATTGCTTCGGGATGCTATTTTGTTAACTTCACAAAAGTTGGAAGTGAGTGAGGATATTGTTGAGAAGGATTATTATGTCACTATGATTTTAAAGAAATTGTCGGAATGCCCATATCCGGTAGTATTTAAAGGTGGTACGTCTCTTTCAAAAGCGTTTCATGTGATTGATCGGTTTTCAGAGGATATTGATATTACTTTTACGGAGCATTTAGGAGAGGCAAGGCGCAAAAAACTAAAATATAATATTCTCAGACCAATTGCAGATGATTTAGGATTAGATATTCGAAATTTTAATTTTATTGAAAGTGACAAAAATTTGAATCATTATGATTTTTATTATGAGTCAGTAGTTGGAGAAAGAGTGATTAATGCGATTCCTCCTTACGTGAAATTAGAAACCTCATTGATGTCCTATGCGTTTCCAACAGAAGAAAAACAACTTGGAAATTACATTTTTGATGCGTTGGAGAAAGAGGAGAGGGAATTTATTACAGCATACGATTTAGGTGTTTTTTCTATGAACGTACAGGCTTTGAATCGCACACTTATTGACAAAATCTTTGCTGTTTGCGATTACTATCTACAAGGAAAAGCACATAGAAATGCAAGGCACTTGTATGATATATATAAATTATCAGAATACATTGTAGTAGATCAAGAATTTCTAAGCCTCGTTAAAGAAGTACGGGAACATAGAATTGGCCTGGGTAAAGAGATTGCTCCTGCGGCAAATTTTGATATTGATATTTTAGAGGTGGTTCGGAAGATATGCGATGAAGATTTTTATAAGAATGATTATAAAGAAACAACTATTAAACTGATTTCCGACTCTTTAACTTATGAGGAGGCAAAGAATCATTATAGAAAGTTAGCAGAAAAGATATTTTGACATAGAGGATATTTTTGAATAAATAGCCATAAAAAGACAGAAAATGATAATGAAATATCATATCATTTTCTGTCTTTTTTATATAGAGACACAAGGGAGGAAGGAATGGAAGAAAATATCAAAGAATATGGGAATATGATGCTGCAGGATGAAAAAGGGCATAAGATACAGATGATCTCTATTATTGGGGAGATTGAGGGACATGAGTGTTCCTCGAATACGACGAAAACAACGAAATATGAGCATCTGCTGCCGATGCTGGCATCTTTAGACTGTACCAAACAGGTAGATGGGGTGTTGTTTGTGGTTAATACCATTGGAGGAGACGTGTCCTGCGGTCTGGCATTGTCGGAAATGATCGCATCCCTGTCCAAGCCGTCGGTTGCATTGGTGGTGGGGGACAGTCATTCCATTGGTGTTCCTCTTTCCGTGGCAGCGGACTATACGGTGATCGCACCGTCGGCAACGGTTATTATCCATCCGGTGCGTATGAGCGGTCAGGTGCTGGGGGCTCCCCAGACCTATGAATATTTTCAGCTGATCCAGGACCGGATCACGGGATTTATTGCGGATCATTCCGGAATTCCACAGGACAAGCTGGAGAGTATGATGGTAAAACCGGGAATCCTGACCAGGGATCTGGGAACGATCCTGGTGGGAAAGCAGGCGGTAGAGTGCGGGCTGTTTCAGCAGGTGGGAGGAATGCATGATGCGTTAAAAAAGCTGGGGGAGTTGATTGGAGAAGGAACAAAGTAAAGGAGAAAACAGGTCGAAAAAGCATTTATCCCCTATCCGATATTGACAAGACAGGAATCTTTATGTATGATTGAGACAGTGAGTATCACGGGAAGGGTCGCTTTATGAATGGGGCACAGAAAAAAGCAGTATGAAAGATAACAGAAGAAAAGCAATTATCAATGCGGCATTTCAAATTTTTGTAGAGAAGAAAATTGAACCGGTCAGTATGGGAGAGGTTGCAGAGGCGGCGGGAGTAGGACGTGCGACATTATTCCGCTATTATCCGAATAAGCTGGAGTTAGTGATCGCGGTGTGTGCTGCCAAATGGAAAGAGTATCTGGATGCACTGGATGCGAAGCGTCCGCTGGAATCCATTGGAGATATTCCGGCGATTGACCGGTTTACCTTCACGCTGGACAGTTATATCGACATGTACCGGCATCACAAGGATTTATTGCAGTATAATGACAACTTCAACCATTATGTCACCCATGAGGGAGTGAAGGATAAGCAGCTTGAGGAGTTTCATGCATCACTTTATTCGGTCAATACGAGACTGGAATGGATGTATGAGAAAGCCAAGGAAGATCACACTTTTCGCACGGATATTCCGAGGGAGGAGTTTTTCCGTGTGACAGTGCATACAATGATGACAGCTTGTACGTACTATGCCAGCGGATTTATCTGGGGATCAGAGGATAACAAGGATTATACTCCGGAGTTACTCAGGATCAAGGAAATGATCTTAAATTATGCAAAAATCACTGAGTGACAGAGAGGGAGTCAATGTTTGTTGCGTGTGCCTGGTAAGGAAATAAGTGTTGCATAACACAATGTACTCCCGGAATCTTCTAAACGAAGATACTGGGAGTACATCGCAAGGAAAAGGAGGAAGATATGAAACAAAGAAAACGAGGAATAAGGCGGATGTTTGCCGGAGCCATGGCGGCTTTTATGGTGCTGTCTGCGGTGGATGTGAGCGGCTGGGGCGTGATGGATGTAAAGGCGGAGGAGACGGCAGTGGGAAAAAATCCCAAATATTTATCAATGGGCTCAACACAAATTATTGATAATGGGCAACTTCAAGATGATGGAGTTTCTGGTAATGATACTGCGATATATCAGGGAACCAATTGGTATTATGACAGCACGAAGAATCAACTTGTGCTGGACGGAGCATCTATTTCTGACAACATTACGAATATGAACGGTGATCTTTCGATTATGTTATCCGGAACAAATACTATGAAATCAGATATGATGATTCTAAGTATGTTAACAGAAAGCGGAATTGCGCCTACGTTAAAGATAAATGGTAACAATTATAATGGAAGTCTGAGTTGTGGAAAAATCGGTATAGCAGCTGACAATGGTTCAAATAATAATAATTTAAAAATTATAGGAGCAACGCTGAAGCCTTCCCAAATTGATTGTAGCGGCAGTTTAACGATTGAAAATAGTCATGTGGTAGCAAATGAGGAGGATCATTCAAACGTAATTTGTGGCGATAAAATTAATATAGTAGACAGTTATGTTGAAGCGAAAGCAACAACAGAACGATACGAAGGTCAGGTAATTAGGTCAAATCAACAAATTAATGTATCAGAAAGCCAGATTGTGGTTAGTCGTGCTTTAGCTTGTACAGATCCTGTACTAAGCGATTGTAGCTTCAGCAATTCTGTTATCACAAAGAAATGGAAAGACTATGAGACGAAAGATAATGTAACGAAAACATATGTATATGGTAAAGCCACGTTAAAAGAAGATTTGACAATTGCAGGTGGGGAAAGCATTGAATTTGAAAGTGGCGCCAGCATTACCAATCCGGAGAAACTCACTTTGGCAGAAGGTGCGAGTCTTTTGGTAGATGGAGCAGAGCATACACATAACACAGACGGTGATGTTACATACACTTGGAAAGATGACAAGGAACATATAAAAAATGTGGCATGCAAGGACTGTCCGATCGGATATGTGACGAAAGAAACGGAATCTCACAGCATCGGCGAGAACGGTTTCTGTGCATGTAATGAGGTATACCAGCCGGCAGAGCTTACCACAGACAAGTATGATATCAATGGGAACGGTAGCAAGGATGAGGTTTACGAGATCAGCAATGCTGGTCAGCTTTACTGGTTTGCAGGACTTGTAAATGGTACACTTTCGGGCGTGACGCAGAATACATCAGCCAATGCAATTCTGACAGCCAACATCACAGTAAATGAAAATCTTCTTGATTCCTTACAATACGATGCAGAGGGCAACGTTTCCAACGGAAGTGATTTTATAAGTTGGACACCGATTGCAGATTGGATGGGAAATCGTACAACACAGTATTCAGGAACGTTTGACGGAAATAATAAAACCGTAAGTGGTTTGTACTTTAATGGTGATTCAACATGTATTGGATTATTCGGAAGTTCAGAATCCGATGGCAACATAAAAAATGTTGGAGTCGTTGATTCCTATTTCAAAGGGAATGATTCTGTGGGCGGTGTGTGCGGAAACAATGCTGGCACAATCACAAACTGTTATAATGCAGGGAATCTTACCGCTATTGAGTCATCTGCTGATATAGGCGGTATATGTGGATACAACAATGGTGGCACAATCGCAAACTGTTATAACACAGGAACTGTTACTGCTACCGGCTTAGCAGCTTCTGTGGGTGGTGTGTGTGGTTGTAGTATTGCACCAATTTCAAATTGCTATAACACAGGAACTGTTACTGCTACTAGCTCAGGTGCTGATATAAGCGATATATGTGGATACTATTTTGGCCCAGTCACAAATTGCTATTACCTCGCAGACACAGAAGATGAAAATGGCGGCAAAACCGCCGCACAATTCGCAAGCGGTGAAATTGCGTATCTCCTGTCACAGGGCTGCTCAACCGGAGAAGGTGATAACACTGTGACTTACGATGGCTCCATCTGGGGACAGACCATCGGAACAGACACCTATCCGACTTTAGGTGGAGCTAAAGTTTATAAGAATGCTACTTATAACGGATGTGAGGGCAAACCGGGAGAGCCAGTATCCTATGAATATTCCAATACAGAGAAGAATACCTATGGTGACCATCCGGATGCGGACAATGATGGAAAATGTGATGACTGCGGTCAGTATATTGACGGCATTGGCGCAAAGCTCGCCGGTTATTCCTTAAGTCTTACCGGTAATATCGGCGTTAACTTTTATATGGAGTTGTCGGATCAGATTATTGCAGATAAAGGTGCGTATATGCAGTTTACTCTTCCGAATGGAACTGTTACGAAGGTACCTGTTTCCGAGGCACAGACGAATACCACGATCAATGCAGGGAAAACATATTACAGATTTCCATGCGAGGTATCATCCTATGAGATGACACAGGATATCAAGGCACAGATGTTTGATGGAAATGGAAAGTGCGGCAAAGAATATACTTATACCGTCAGAGACTATGCACAATACATAATTAAGAATTATTCTTCGTATGTGGATGCCTATCCCTTCGCTGTGGCTATGTTGAATTATGGTGCCAGCTCACAGAAGTATTTTAATAAGGCAGTAGATGATCTGGCAAATAAGAATTTGAGTTCTTATGATCAGGAAATACCGAATCTGTTTAATGGTTATATTAATGGTTTTGTTGCTAAAAAAGCTGAAAATGACGTGTTAGGACAATTTGCCGGACTTAGCATGGTATTGAAATCGGAAACCACATTGAATCTCTTCTATGAACCGAAGGAAGGCGTGGATGTGTCAAAACTGAAATTTTTAGTAGACGGAAAAGAAATCACACCGGTGAAACGAGGGCAGTATTATATCCTGTCTCTGGAAAATATCAGGGCAAATGAGTTAGGAAATTCAAAAACATTTACCGTAACCGATGGCACGAATACATTGAGCGGAGATTACTGTGCGATGATGTACTGTTATCAGGTATTACAGGCTGCAAAAGGGGCTTATGCGGATGATTTGGTGACACTGGTGAAAGCATTCAGTGATTATGCATATACCGCGCAGTCTGTATGCAAATCCAATTAGTAAGAGAATGATCAAGGTAACCAGATAGTAAGAGTACATAGACATGAACACAGAATTCATACAAAAATGAAAGGAGATCAGATTATGAAAGAGAGATACGAAACACCGGAGATGGAGATTGTAGAGTTTGAAGCAGAGGATATTATTACAACAAGTGGTGATCCAGAGACACCTTTTGTGCCATTTTCAGAAAAATGATGAAAGGAATATGGAAGTGGTCTGATCTGGTGGATGTGTAATATTAGAAAAGGAGGAAGATATGAAACAAAGAAAACGAGGAATAAGGCGGATGTTTGCCGGAGCCATGGCGGCTCTTATGGTGCTGTCTGCGGTAGATGTGAGCGGCTGGGGTGTGATGAATGCGAAGGCGGAGGAGATTGCAACGCGAAAAGTTCCACAAAACTTGTCTATAATCAGAGCGGACGGGACAGCAAGCAATATTATTTCGAACGGGGAACTTCAGGATGATGGAGTTCCCGGTAATGCGAATACGTTATACGAGGGAACAAATTGGCATTATGATAGTGAGAAGAATCAACTTGTACTCCAAAATGCGTCTGTTCAACATATTATTGTTGAAGGTGGTGATCTTACTGTTTTGTTATCCGGGGAAAATACAGTAAGTGGTAATATTACATCTAAGTCAAGCAATGGGGAACATACACTGGAATTAAAGAGTGATAATAGTGGAAGTTTGACGGTTGGAACACAAATTGGTGATGGAACTACATCAGATGGATCTGGTAAGCAAATGAATCTGAAAATTACAGATGCTACGGTATATGCACCGGAAATTGTATGTAAAGGCAGCTTGAAGATTGAGAATAGTCATGTAATTGTTTCTAGTGGAGACAGTGCCAAGCATGCAATTGATACTGGCTGTGATATATCTATTACAAACAGTTATGTTGAAGCAAAGATAGGAAAAGATGAATATGCAATTTCCTCAAAGAATGGACTTGTTGTGTCAAATAGTCAGATTATGGCATGTAATAGTGGAGGATATGAAAATCAGGTAATAGATGGTGGTAGTTTTAGTGATGCAGTCGTTACAAAACAATATGGAAATAATGTCACGAAGTCAGTTGTATATGGTACTGCATCGTTGATAGAAAAATTAACGATACCAAATAATGGAACTATCGTGTTTATGCAAGGGGCAAGCATTACGAATCAGGAACTGCTTGCAGTTGAAGATGGGGCAAGCATATTAGTAAATGGCTATATGATCGAGGATGTAGAAACAACTGGTGAAACGCACATGCATAATACCGGCGGCTCAGTTACATACACTTGGAAAGATGACAATAATCATATAAAAAATGTGGCATGCAAGGACTGCCCGATCGGATATGCGACGAAAGAAACGGAATCTCACAGCATCGGCGAGAACGGTTTCTGTGCATGTAATAATGTATACCAGCCGGCAGTGCTCACCACAGACAAGTATGATATGGATGGGAATGGTAGCGAGGATGAGGTTTACGAGATCAGTAATGCAGGTCAGCTTTACTGGTTTGCAGGACTTGTAAATGGAACACTTTCGGGCGTGACGCAGAATAAATCAGCCAATGCAGTCCTGACCGCGGATATTGTTGTGAATGAAAATGTTCTGAAGTCGGATGGAACAGTAAATGAGGGAACATTTAAGGAATGGACACCGATTGGAATATATTTTTATAAATCATATGGGGGAATATTTGATGGACAAAACCACACGATCAGTGGATTATATTTCAGTCAAGGAGACAAAAAGTATTTAGGGTTGTTCGGCATTAACGCTGGTAAGATTTCTAATGTAGGCATTTTGGACTCTTATTTCTGTGGTAAAGTATCTGTAGGAGGAGTGTGTGGATATAATTTTGAAGGAACCATCACAAACTGTTATAACGCAGGGAGCGTCAGTGGTACAGAGAATTATGTAGGAGGCGTGAGTGGAGATAATTCTCAAGGAATCATCACAAACTGCTATAATGTCGGTAGTGTTAGTGGTGCAGAAAACTGCTATGTAGGAGGTGTGAGTGGAGAAAATTATAACGGAACTATCGCAAACTGCTATAATGCCGGTAGTGTTAGTGGTACAGAAAATTATGTAGGTGGTGTGAGTGGAGAAAATGATAACGGAACCATCACAAACTGTTATTATGACAGTACCATTTATACAGGAAATGCGATAGGCAAGAATAGCAGCGGAACAGCTACAAAAGTCGAAGGCAAAACGACAGATGAGTTTAAGACCGGTGAAATTGCGTATCTCCTGTCACAGGGCTGCTCAACCGGAGAAGGTGATAACACTGTGACTTACGATGGCTCCATCTGGGGACAGACCATCGGAACAGACACCTATCCGACTTTAGGTGGAGCTAAAGTTTATAAGAATGCTACTTATAACGGATGTGAGGGCAAACCGGGAGAGCCAGTATCCTATGAATATTCCAATACAGAGAAGAATACCTATGGTGACCATCCGGATGCGGATAACGATGGAAGATGTGATGCCTGCGACCAGTATATTGACGGCATCGGTGCCAAGCTCGCCGGTTATTCCTTAAGTCTTACCGGTAATATCGGCGTCAATTTCTACATGGAGTTGTCGAATGACATTGTAAATGATGAATCCGCATATATGAATTTTACCTTGCCAAATGGTACGACATCAAAGGTATATGTAAGTGGAACTCATGAAGACGGTTCGACCGCCACAACCGATACAACAGTAAAGAATGGCGTGACGTATTATGTCTTTACCTGTGAAGTGGCTGCCAAAGAAATGACTTCAGATATCAAGGCACAGATGATTGGTAACAATGGTGAAAAGACAGGAAAAGTGTATACATACACGGTAAAAGAATATGCAGATTATATACTGTCACATATGTCTGCAGAGGAAAGTGACATCAGTAAAGCAACGATACAGTTGGTAAAGGGTATGTTAAACTATGGTGGTGCAGCGCAGAAATATTTTGGATATAAGACAGATAAGCTTGCGTCAGATGGCTTGACTCTGACAGGAGCAGTGTTTAATGACACAAGCATTATAAATAATATAACGAATGAGGTAAATAAAGCTTCTGTTACGTGTGCTAACGCTAAAGTTACATTTAAATCCGCGTATTTATCATTGAATTCTACGACAGATCTATGTGTTTCTGTGCAGTTTGCGGATGATGTGACAGTGAAGGAAGATATGTTTGCAATTTTTTGTAATACAGATCAAATATCAACGGATCAGTATGAGGTAACAAAAGTCAATGAAGAGAACTGTTATAAGATAACATTACACGGAGTGAAAGCAAGTCAGTTGAAAGAGAAGTATGCTTTTTATGTGAAGTTGTCTGATACGGAATATGCGGAGCTTGCATATGGCACGAACGGTTATGCATACACTGTCATGAGCAGTGCGTGTGACAATATAAATAATATTGAATCGCTCAGAGAAGTTGTCAAGGCACTTTATGCATATGGTGTCTGTGCAGAAGAATATGAAAACTACAAAAACGATGGTAATAATTAAAGGAGGTAAAAGAACATGAAAGAAAGATACGAAACACCGGAGATGGAGATTGTAGAATTTGAAACAGAGGATATTATTACGACCAGTGGTGATGACAATGCGCTCCCACCAATGGGCATTGATACTCCATAAAAGGATTATGTTGTAGAATAATGCACTTAAAATGTCAGGCAGACTTGACTGTCTGGCATTTTTGGTTATATAGGAAATTGCTGTTATGTAGCGTGACATCGCCAAGAATTGCTTTAGCAATTCTTGTAGAGCAAAACGCTGGTTTTGCTCTTTTTTGCATAAGAAACGGGAGATGCCTTAAACAGCCTTGTTTTTCTTGTGGTTACAGGCGTTGTATGGTAAGCTTACTATAATAGTGTTTATGGCTAAAATGAGCAGAGGTGTAGAGATGAAAAATAAGAGAAAGATACTGCTGGTATCAGGAATTGGAATTGTCATTATGGCAATCGCTATCGGAGTGACGATTGCGGTAAGCCGTCCGGGTACTATGAAGAATAGCCGTCAGGCTACATCAGGGCAGACGACAGAGAGAAAGGAAAAGGATAATGAGCTTCCGGTTTTGCCGATTGGTACAGATACTCCACAGTCGGGAGATGATACATCAATCGCGCAGAGTGATACCGGTACGCATGGAAAAAAGGCATCACGGGAGCAGGCGGAGTCCAAAGGGAAAAAGAATGATTCGAAATCGCCGGACCAAAAGAATACAACCGGTGCAGACAGCACAGCGAAAGCAGATAAAAAGCCCTCACATTCGGAAAATCAGGAGTCATCGGATTCTAAAGCGGATACAACAAAACAGGAGGATCAGCCGGAGAATCCAGATCGCGATCAAAGCAATGATGGCAATGGTAAAGATTCCGGCAAAAAAAGTTCGGATACGATAGAGCTTCCATTTGTTCCAGCTGAATAGGAGGTTGCTTATGAAAAACAGTTTAAAAGAACGGACAAGGATACAGCATGGCGTCAAAAAGAAGAGTATAAGACTCCGCAGATGGAGATCATTGCATTTGAAACAGAAGATATTATTACTGCAAGTGATGGCAAGCAGGATGATGGAGTGATCAACCTGCCTTTTGTACCGGTAGGGAAATAGTAATGATAATGGTAGGCGGGTAATTTCTGCCTTAATATTGGGACCAGAAAGGACGTAAGATGAAAGAAGGCAGATCGTTTACGATACAACTGGCAGAAAAAAGAATCCACATCAGACCGTTGTATGCCATGATAAAGGAATATTGCAAAGAGTATATCATTTCGGATATTTATGCAAATCCAGAGGAGATAATCAGTTGCAAAAATTACGAAAAAAATAAGTCCTTTCCTGTAAATCTGGATGTGCAGATAACTCCGCAAGATATTGATTATGAAAGAATACGTTCTGACAGGCAGGCGGAGATGACGGGGCAGAAGATGGCAGCATATTCGGATGCCTATTTGGAAACTCTTGCCGTATATCGCAAGATTGCTGAGTGGATGCCGATGCAGGATACCGTGTTGTTTCATGGTTCGGTGATCGCAGTGGATGGAAAAGCTTATCTGTTTACGGCAAAAAGCGGAACAGGAAAATCCACGCATACAAGACTTTGGAGGGAGTATTTCGGCAACAGGGCGGTTATGATCAATGATGATAAACCATTGGTTAAGATCACACAAGATAGGGTGTATGCATATGGCACACCTTGGGATGGAAAACACCGATTAAGCACTAACACCCATGCACCGCTGGCTGGCATTTGCATCCTAAGAAGAGGCAGAGAGAATGTGATCCGGCAGATTACAGCACATGAAGCGTATCCGATGCTTATGCAGCAGAGCTATCGTCCGATGGATACGAAAGCCTTGACGGCTACGATGCGGATTTTAGATCAGCTAAAAGGTATCATGAATTTCTATGAGCTTCACTGTAACATCAGTAAGGAGGCAGTAGAGGTAGCATACAATGGGATGAAATCGGATTAAAATCAGACATTAAGGAGGAAAAAGATGCGATTAAAAGATGGATTTATTACACACGAGGGAGCAGAGGAACATATTACTGTTCCGGCAGGCGGGTTATCCTTTAGCGGCATGATAAGAAGTAATCAGACCGCGGGTTTTATTGTGGAGTGTTTGAAAGATGAAGTGACCGCAGAACAGATCGTTGAGAAGATGCTTGAAAAGTACGATGCTCCAAAGGAACGGATCACAAGGGATGTAGAGGATGTACTTGCAAAGCTGCGTGGCATTGGAGCGCTTGAGGAATAAAGCTGCACAGGAGATATTGGAAAGATATGGAAAAAACTACATTTGAACAGGAACTGGAGAGAAAAGGTACGATCACCTATACTTGTCGTGGTGTCAGCATGCTTCCGCTGCTTCGGCAGCAGAAGGATCTTTTTACGATCACAAAGAGGCAGGGCAGATGCAGGAAATATGATGTGGCACTGTATAAACGGGCGGATGGAGCGTATGTGCTTCATCGTATTGTGAAAGTGCTGCCGGATGGATATGTATTTCTTGGAGACAATTGTCTGAACAAGGAGTATGGGATCACGGATCAGGATGTGCTTGGCGTGATGACTTCTTTTGTACGGGATGGGAAGGAGTATGCGGCAGACGCAGGGGGATGCCTGCTCTATGCCAAAGTGTGGTATATGTTGTATCCGGTCCGAAGATTGTGGAAATTATTGAAATTGAAGATAAGAAGGATCGGAGGGCATCGGTGAAAGAAAAAAGTACACATACATGGCTTAAAAAAGTGACAAAGAAATACCGTTTCTTTGTTGTGCTGTTGACAGTATTTGAAATAATCGTGAGTGGACTTGGTATCTGCTATGCTCTTGTGATGAAGCAGATGGTTGACCGGGCAGTAGTAAAAGACAGCCATGGCTTTGTGATGGGAATGATCGGCTTTGGGATGTTGGTGTTAGGACAGCTTATGATCCGTATCATTACAAGACAGATTTCGGAATATACCAGAAGCAGCATGGAGAATACCCTGAAGCAAAGGTTGTTCCAGTCCATTCTGATAAAAGATTATGGAAGCGTTAGTTTGAAGCATTCTGAGGAGTGGATGAACCGCCTCACATCAGATACAGTCGTTTGTGCGGACGGTATGACTGACATTTTGCCGGGACTTTTTGGAATGATGATCCGGCTGGTGGGTTCACTGGTACTTATTCTTTATTTACAGCCGGGACTGGCAGTGATCATGATCCCCGGTGGGATACTTTTTGTGATTATTACGGTCGTGCTTCGAAGACCGCTCAAGAGATTTCATAAGGATGTGCAGGAAAAAGACGGGAAAGTCCGAATGTATCTGCAGGAGCGGATCAGCAGCATGCTTGTGGTACGAGTCTTTGGGGTAGAAAATATAGCAGTGGAACAGGCGGCAGACACCATGGAGGTTCATAAAGGCTCCCGTATGAGAAAAGCGTGGATTTCCAATATCTGTAATAGTGGGTTTAGTCTTGCAATCAATGGAATGTATCTTCTGGGAATTGGGTTTTGCGGCTATGGCATTATCCATGGAAATGTGACTTTTGGTACGCTGACCGCCATGATCCAGCTGATCGGGCAGCTCCAGTCACCTCTTGCCAGTTTAGGGGGATATGTGCCGAGGTATTACACCATGATTGCCAGTGCTGAGCGGCTGATGGAAGTGGAGCAGTATGAAGATGCAGATGAGTCGGGGCTTTGCAGTGCGGATGAGGTTCAGAAGTTATATGAAGAACAGATTCGGGAGATTACTTTTCGTCGGGTTTCTTTTTGTTACCCGGGGAAAGTGGATACAGGCAGTCCAACGGTGAGGGAAGGTGATGTTGTAGCAGCAAACAGTGCGGATACGGGGATTATCGAACATAAAAGAGATGTGTTACAGGATGTTTCTTTCTCAATAGCGAAGGGCGATTCTATGGCGGTTACCGGAACTTCCGGCTGTGGCAAATCTACCATGTTAAAGCTCCTAATGGGAATTTATCGACCGCAGACAGGAACGATAGCGGTGATCTTAAATGACGGCACAAGCATTGCAATCGAGAATATGAAAAGACTATTTGCTTATGTGCCGCAAGGAAATTTTCTGATGGGAGGCAGTATTCGGGATGTGATCACTTTTGAAAAACCAAAGAAGGATGGTGATGCAGACTGCTCGAAAATGGATTGTGCCGATAGAAATCGTGCTGACAGAAATGATATGGATCTTGACGAGAAACTAAAGCGGGCGGTTCATCTTGCCTGTGCAGATTTTGTCTATGATCTGCCGATGCAGCTTGACACGATCCTTGGGGAAAAGGGAGCAGGGCTCTCGGAGGGTCAGATGCAGCGGATCGCCATTGCAAGGGCACTGTATGCGGATCGTCCGGTATTGATCTTGGATGAATCCACCAGTGCGCTGGATCAGCAGACGGAACGAAAGCTGCTTGATAATCTGAAACAGCTTACGGATAAGACGGTGTTATTTGTTTCTCATAGATTGCCTGCGTTGGAGATCTGCAGCAAACAGCTTCATTTTGAAGAGGGGATGGTGCAGATGGAGAATAAGACAGAGTGAGAATTACTGCATAAGCTGTTTAGTTTGTAAGTCATAACAGAGTTTTTCATTTGAAATAGGAGAAAAGGATGGAAAAAGAAATTAGAAACGCTGACCTTTCAGATATCATGTGCGATCTGCTTTATCTGTTGGGGTGTGGGGTGAATGGGAAAATGCCCGCTAAGACTTATATCAAGACATTTCAGAAAGTATATGATGAAGACGAAATGCAGATGCTGTATCAATTCAGCAAGGTTCATTTTGTGGATGCATTGACAGGAACTGTGCTGAAAAATGCAGGTATAAAGATTCTTCCGGTATGGGAACAGAGTATTGCCAAAGCAATTCGCAAGGTTATATTATTTGATCAGGAACGGGCAGAAATTTTTTCTTATATGGATGAGCAGGGTATCTGGCATATGCCGTTAAAAGGCGTGATATTAAAGGAGTTTTATCCGTCTATTGGAATGCGGCAGATGTCGGACAATGACATTTTGTTTGATAAAGCCTATGCAAAGCAGATTCGTGATTACATGGTAAGCCGTGGTTATGAGGTCGAAGCCTTTGATCAGGGTAATCATGATGTCTATGAAAAGGAACCGGTCTATAATTTTGAAATGCATACTTCCCTTTACGGAGCAGGTCATAACAAAGAGTGGGTAAACTATTATGACCGGATCAAAGACCGTCTGATTCCCGGAGAAGGAGGATTAGAGTATCATTTTTCGTATGAGGATTTCTATGTATATATTATGACGCATACCTTCAAACATTTTGAGGGAGGTGGAACAGGGATACGTTCTCTATTGGATCAGTATGTGTACCTGAACCAGTTGGAAGATGCCCTTGATTTTCGTTACATTGAAAAGCAGTGTGCGATTCTTGGAATTGCTGATTTTGAAAAAGAAAACAGGGTTCTTTGTAAGAAAGTGTTTCGAATGAATGATACTCTCATAGAAGAAGGGACGGAGAGATTTCGTTATACCCTTTCGACGGAAGAAAAAAGGCTGCTCTGTTATTATATGACTTCTGGTGCATATGGTACGACAGAGCGTAGGGTAGTAAACAATATGAGTCAGTACCGGAAAAAAGATGGAAGTATTTCAAAGGCTGCTTATGTGCTAAAAAGACTGTTTCCGGGAAAAGAGCATTATGATTATTGTCCGGTACTGAAAAAGCATCACTGGCTGTTACCGTTTTATTGGGTGTATCGAGTTTTCCGGATGATTTTCAGCGAAGAGCGGAGAAGCAGGATATTACAGGAAATAAGTATTGTGAAAAAAATCCGGCAGGATGAATAGGACGGGAAGAGGACGCATCAATATCCGGGAAATGGCTGTCTCACAAATGTGGGACAGTTTTTTGTTATATCCCTTATCTGTCGATTTGCGGCAATCTGCCATATTTTTTCGAATATGCGTCTGTTTGCAATTCCAAACAAAAAACGCTATAATAAGAAGCTAAGGTTAAAATGAGATGGAAAGCACAAAGGAGGAAATGATATGTCTCTATGGAAGGCGGTTTTGCTTGGTTTAGTACAGGGTTTGACAGAATTTTTACCGGTGAGCAGCTCCGGGCATCTGGTGCTGATCAAACAGCTTCTTCATGTGAATCTGGAGAGCGGAGGGATGTTTTTTGACGTCATGCTTCATTTTGGTACATTACTGGCAATTTTTGTGGCATTCTGGAATGACATTAGTCATTTGATCCGGGAGGGCTTCCATATCTTAGGGGACAGTTTTTCCAACGTGGGACGTTTTTTTCAGAATCTTACCGGAAAGCAGCGGCCTTATCATAAAGTAGTCCGAAGCTCCTATCGCAAATATGTGATGCTGGTGATCGTTTCAACGATACCTACAGGACTGATCGGCGTGATCTTTAAGGATTATGTGGAGCAGGCCAATGAGATTGCATTGGTGCCGGCGTGTTGTCTGCTTGTGACGGCAGTTTTTCTTGTGATTGCGGATCTGGTGGAGCCGGGCAGCAAAAAGCCGAAGGATATCCGTTATGGAGAGGCCGCTTTAGTGGGAGTATCTCAGGGAATTGCAACTTTACCGGGAGTGTCCAGATCGGGAACCACGATCACGGCATGTCTGCTTTGTGGTTTTGATAAGAGATTTGCTGTAAAGTATTCCTTTATTATGTCCATACCGGCAGTCCTGGGAGCAGTATTATTGGAAATCGGAGACCTTTCTTCTCTGGCATTGACGCAGACAGATGTTTTGTATTGTATTATTTCCATGCTGGTGGCGGCAGTTTCCGGTTATCTGGCAATCCGTTTTATGATGGGATTGATCCGTGGTAAGCGGTTTAAGTATTTTGCAATTTATTGCGCAGTGGTTGGTATTGTATCCATTATTGCATCCATCCGGGCGTAGAAATCAGTTATATAAAATGTAGAAATGAGGAAGAGTATGGCAGCGGCAAGAAAATCATCAGCAAGAGCAACCGGGAGCCAGACGAGATCCGGGACAGCGGAAAAGAACAGTACGGCCAGACGTAAAAGTTCCGGAACGGCGACCAGAAAGAATACATCGGGAAGAAAAACGACCTCCAATGGAAAAAATTCTGCCGGCAGAAAGAGTACGGCTGGCGGCAGAAAATCATCCGGAACAAGAAGTACAGCGAGACAGCATAAAAGAACTGCCGATGAGATTAATACATATAAGGATCAACTGGCATTTGAGACAGGAATTACGATTCTTGTGTTATCGATCATCAGTATCTTTTTTTATTTGTGCTTTTTGGGTGTATGTGGAAAGATCGGCATTGTTCTTACAGGGATTCATTTTGGATTGTTTGGATGGATTTCCTGGCTGATGCCGGCAATGATAGTTATTAGCTATGTATTTGCTGTTGTTAATGCCGGAGATCGCAGAGTACCGCGAAAGATTATCAGTGGCGGTGTACTTATGGTACTTTTGGGAGCACTGACAGAGCTGATCTTCCAACAGGAAATACTGACAGAATATTTCACGAGCAATCATGTACTTCATCATGAATATTTTAAATGTCTTTATATGTCACTGGAGGATGTGGCAAAGCACGGAAAGGGAAGCGGTGGAATTATTGGCCGTGGAATAGGAACAGCTTTGTCTTCTGTGATAGGGAAGGGAGGCGCGGCTGTTGTACTTCTCGGTCTGATCCTGCTTTGCGCATATATTTTTCATGGTCTGGAAATGATGGCGTCTCTCCGTAAGAAGAATGCATACAAGGAGCAGATGGAGGAGGAATATGACCGTTTTGTGCAGGAGGAAGACGATTACCGGGAGCCTTCCTATCGTGTGATCCCGAAAGGCAGACGGGCAGACCGGACGTCATCGAGCAGGACCGGAATGACATTACAGGCAGTAGATCTGCAGGCAGCGGGAAGACGGCTGGATGAGATTGAGGCCAAAGAGAAGCAGGAACAGATTGCAGCAAAGGAGCAAAAGGAAAAGCTCAAAAAGATAGAAAAAGAGAAGAAAAAAGAGCAGGCTGCAGCGGCTAAGGCGTGGGAGGCAGCAAAGCCGGAAAATCAGAAGGAGACACCGGAGCTTAGTATTCCTGCGGGAATGCAGGAGATTATCGGCGAGGAGAATAGTGCCTCGGAGATTGATGAGGTGCAGGAGAGGCCGGAGCCACGGAAAATGATAGCAGATGTTGAGAATAAGCCGGCTGTTTCCGTTTCGGAGCCTTTGGCGAAAGAACCGGTATCTAAGAAAAAGTCAGAGATGGACATCCCGATTTACCGGGAGGAGATGAATCACAAGTTCCGTAGTGTTGCGGGAGCAGCACCGGATACTGAATCGGCGGGGCAGAAACCGGCAGCCGCAGGAGCAGGTGCGGTACTTGCCGGGGAACCGGTGTCTACAGCGTCAGAGGTTTCTTCCAACGTACCGGGAAGCGTACCGAGGAAGAAGTCTGCCCCAAAGAAACAGTCTTCTCATGGGCGGATTGGCGGCGACGATTATGTGTCAAACTCCGATACGTTTAATGCGTTAAATGACAGTAAGATAGAAAATGAAACGATTCCATATCAGTTTCCTCCGATCGATCTGCTCAGTCTGCCGACTAAGCAGGAGAGCAGTGGGGCCAGTGATAAGGATCTCAGGGAAACAGCAATGCGTTTAAAGGATACATTGCAAAGCTTTAATGTAGAAGTGGAGATGGGAGCCGTAACCTGTGGCCCGACTGTGACCCGTTATGAGGTGCTTCCGGCACAGGGCGTACGTGTCAATAAGATCACCAATCTGGCGGATGATCTGAAGCTGAGTCTGGCAGCACCGAGCATTCGTATTGAGGCACCAATCCCCGGCAAGTCGGCAGTGGGTATTGAGGTGCCAAACGAGAAGCCAAGCTCCGTACATTTCCGGGAGCTTCTGGAGGGGGAGGCTTTTGAAAAGGCGAAAAGTCCGGTGGCATTTGCTGTGGGCAAGGATATTGGGGGCAAGGTCATTGTGACGGATATTGCCAAAATGCCTCATCTTCTGATTGCCGGTGCGACCGGTTCCGGTAAATCAGTCTGTATCAATACGCTGATCATGAGTATTTTATATAAGTCAGATCCCAATGAAGTGAAGCTGATCATGATCGATCCGAAGGTGGTAGAGCTTAGCTGCTACAATGGTATTCCACATCTGTACTGTCCTGTTGTGACAGATCCGAAGGAAGCGGCAGCTTCCCTGAACTGGGCAGTTCGGGAAATGATGGACCGTTATAACAAGTTTAAAGAGCTGGGCGTCCGGAATATTGCCGGGTATAATGAGAAGATCAAGTCTGTTGAGAATGCAGAAGCGTCCGGTTATACCCATATGCCGCTGCTTGTGATCATCGTGGATGAGTTTGCAGATCTGATGATGGTTGCCTCCAAGGAAGTGGAGGATGCGGTATGCCGTCTGGCGCAGCTTGCCAGAGCAGCCGGCATTCATTTGATCCTGGCAACCCAGAGACCATCGGTGAATGTCATTACCGGTGTGATCAAGGCAAATATTCCTTCCCGTATTGCTTTCTCGGTATCCTCTGCCATTGATTCCAGAACGATTCTGGACAAGGGCGGTGCAGAGAAGCTTTTGGGAAAGGGAGATATGCTGTTTTTCCCTTCCGGTTACTCGGAGCCGGTACGTCTGCAGGGTGCCTTCGTGTCGGATAAGGAAGTATCGGATGTTGTGGCATTTCTTTGTAATAACAATGAGACTCCGGTATACAATGACAAGGTAACGGAGATCGTAGATATTCCTGCCGGAGCCGATAGCACTTCGGAGGATAAAAAGTCTGATGTAGATGAATATTTTGAGGATGCAGGACGTTTTGTAATTGATTCCGGAAGAGCTGCGGCAGGACAACTGCAGCGGAAATTTTCTATTGGATTTAACAGAGCCGGCCGCATCATTGATCAGTTAAATAAAGCCGGGGTCGTTGGACCGGCAGTGGGTACAAAGCCGCGTCAGGTGCTGATGACTATGGAGCAGTTTGAAGTGTATCTGGGACATGGAGACAGCACAGGTGAAGCTGCATCTGAAGATGAATTTGCACTGGCACAGGAATTTGCGGATCAGGGGGAAGCTGGAAATGCAGAATAAGGGAAAAAAAGATGGTTATAAGGGTCTGCTGGTGACCAATGCATTTCTCCGGACCGGAAAGTTTGTGGAGCATTATGAATGGCTGAGGAAAGCAGCGCTTCGTCTGGAAATGACGCTGGATATTATAGAAAATGCAGAAAAACTTCTTTTGATCGAAGAGGAGCCGGCGTGGTTGTCAGAATATGATTTTGTAATTTATTGGGATAAGGATATTCCCTATGGAAAGAGTCTGTCCATGTTTGCGGACAGATATCAAATTCCGGTTTTGAATTCGGTGGAATCTGTGGGCGTCTGTGACGATAAATGTGAGACATATCTGCGCCTCGCCGCATGGAACACAGCGCATCCGAAAGAAAAAATACGGCTGCTGCCGACAATTCCGGCTCCGATGACCTATGCGAATATCGGATATACAAAGACCGATTTTTTGGACACGGTGGAGGAGCGTCTCGGATATCCTATGATTGTCAAGGAATGCTTTGGTTCCTTTGGTATGCAGGTATACATGGCTCAGGACCGGAAGATGCTGGAGCAGCTTACGGGAAAGCTGGGAGGAAAACCGTTCTTATATCAGAAATACCATCAATACAGCAGCGGCCGGGATGTACGCCTGCAGGTGGTGGGCCGTGAGGTGGTGGCGGCCATGGAGCGATATTCGGAAAATGGAGATTTTCGTGCCAATATTACCAACGGTGGCAGCATGAAGCCATATACCCCATCAAAGGAAGAATGTTCGCTGGCTGTTTTGACGGCGCAGGTTCTTGGTCTTGATTTTTGTGGTGTGGATCTGTTGTTTGATGAGGAAAGCGGCCGGGCGGATATTGTTTGTGAGGTTAATTCCAATGCGCATTTCAAAAATATCCATACATGTACCGGGGTCAATGTGGCGGAAAAAATCATGGAGTATATTTTGAAGCTTTTGGAGGAAAGAAAACAGGCTCCGGCAGGGACGGTGCTTGTATGAAAAAAGCATATCTGATCTATGAGAATAAAGAAGCACAGAAAAATCATGGATTTATCGAAATGTTTCAACAGGCAGGAAAAGAAAAGGGCATTGATTTTTCTTTTGTATCCAAAACGGATTATCAAACATTTTCCGAAAAAATAAATCCTGATTTTGTATTAAACCGGACAAGAGATCCGGGGGTAAGCCGCTGGTATGAAACGCGGAACATTCCGGTATACCATAACAGCCGTCTGGTAGAGCTTGCAAATCATAAATACAAAATGATGACGTATTTTCAGGAGCACCTGCCGGAGAAAATTTTAAATGAAAAATGGTGTCCGGCAACTGTTTTTCTGACAGTTCCGGCGCAAATGGGAGACATAAGCAATACAGAAAATGCAGAAATAATGAAATACGCAGCAGATCATATTGGTGCTGTTATTCCGGAGCAAATGCGGCATGGTGTGATCAAATCCGTATCCGGTCACGGGGGGAGCGAAGTTTTTCTGGTGGAAGCTCCGGAAGAATGGAGAGATATTCTGGCAGGACGGGAAGTGGTGGTTCAGGAAAAGATTGAATGCCACAGCAGGGATCTGCGGGTCTATGTTCTGGCCGGTGAGATTTACTGTGCTATGCTCCGGGAAGGAAAAAAGGATTTCCGGTCAAATTTTTCTCTCGGAGGCAGTGTCCGTGAAATGGGACTTACTCCGGCGCAGAGAGAATATATTGACTGCTTTATCAAGTGCCTGCCGGATTATTTTGACGGGATGTACAGCATTGATTTCCTGCCGTTGCCGGATGGCAGGCTGATCTTTGACGAAGTGGAGGAAATGGTAGGCTGCCGTATGCTTTATCAGTATACGGAGCATGATATTGTGAAGGATTACGTTACATATCTCTTCGGAAAGTGGTGATTGTGTTTTGGGAGGAGAGTGTGATATAATATGCGCGAAGGCAAAAGAGGAGCTTTTTCGAACCTTTTGCCGAAGTGTTGCGAATTTGTGATATATATGTTATATGAATATACGAATGGAGGACTAATATGAAGACTGATATTGAAATTGCGCAGGAAGCAGCGATGAAACCGATTCAGGATGTGGCAGCACAGCTTGATATTCCGGCTGATGAGCTGGAGTTTTACGGAAAGTATAAGGCAAAGCTTTCGGATGAGCTGTGGGACCGTGTAAAGGATAAGCCGGACGGTAAGCTGATTCTGGTGACTGCAATTAATCCGACTCCGGCAGGAGAGGGAAAGACAACGACGACGGTTGGTCTTGGTCAGGCATTTGCAAAGCTTGGCAAGAAGGCTGTAATCGCCCTTCGTGAGCCATCCCTGGGACCTTGTTTTGGTATTAAGGGTGGTGCAGCCGGCGGTGGTTATGCACAGGTGGTACCAATGGAAGATCTGAACCTTCATTTTACCGGAGATTTCCATGCCATCACATCAGCCAATAATCTTCTGGCTGCGATGCTGGATAATCATATTAAACAGGGAAATGCGTTAAATATTGATACAAACCAGATCGTATGGAAGAGATGTATGGACATGAATGATCGTGTGCTCCGTAACATTGTTGTTGGTCTGGGCAGACCGGTAGATGGTGTGGTCCGCGAGGATCATTTCATTATATCAGTAGCTTCTGAAATTATGGCAATCCTCTGTCTGGCAGATAATATGAAGGATCTGAAGGAGAGACTGGGACGTATTATTGTTGCTTACAATTACGATGGAGAGCCGGTATATGCAAAGGATATTCATGCCGTTGGTTCTATGGCAGCTCTGTTAAAGGATGCGATCAAGCCCAATATTATCCAAACGGTGGAGAATACACCGGCTTTGGTACACGGTGGTCCGTTTGCCAATATCGCTCATGGCTGCAACAGTGTACGTGCTACCAAAACAGGTCTGAAAATCGCCGACTACTGTATTACCGAGGCTGGTTTTGGCGCTGATCTGGGAGCAGAGAAATTTATGGATATCAAGTGCCGGATGGCAGGATTGAAGCCGGATGCCGTTGTTCTGGTAGCAACTGTCCGTGCTTTAAAATATAATGGTGGTGTTGCCAAGGAGGATCTGGGGGCAGAGAATCTGGAGGCGTTAAAGAAGGGCATTGCCAATCTGGAGAAGCATATTGAAAATGTTTCAAAATTTGGTGTTCCATGTGTTGTAACATTAAATCGTTTTGTATCCGATACAGATGCAGAGCTGGCATTTGTCAAGGAATTCTGTGAGGAGCGGGGCTGTGATTTTGCCCTGTCTGAGGTATGGGAGCACGGCGGCGAAGGCGGTATCGCTCTGGCCGGGAAGGTGTTAAATACTCTGGAGAACAAGGAAAGTCATTATGCACCATTGTATCAGGCAGAGCAGCCGATCAAGGAGAAGATCGAGACGATTGCCAAAGAGATTTACGGAGCAGGAAGCTGTCTCTTATACACATCTGACGCTGCCGACGACTCCTTACGTGTAGATC